>ERZ831979.429-NODE-429-length-48130-cov-14.057431_pt1 | contig 48130 bp, 40 predicted proteins | sample MGYA00519952_ERZ831979 | MGnify/ENA primary metagenome ERZ831979 (study PRJEB31850, sample SAMEA3708723) | human gut metagenome | biome: human gut; feature: human-associated habitat; material: faeces | place: China | collected 2014 ...
GGATACAGCTAAGATACAGTGGCATTTCCAAACAGGGGATGCACGGGAAAAACTGTCTCTTTGTGGTACACATCCTGATACCGCACCTCTTTTAATTTTTCATAGTAGAATTTTTCATGTGCTTCACTGATAAATACAATTTCCTGTTTCTTTGTGTTTTTTGCTCCTAACGCTGTGTTGTTCATGTTCTTTTCCTCCTGAAATAAAATAATTGACTATAACAGAAAAGGACGAACTCATCTTCTAAAATGAATTCGTCCTTTAAGGCACAGTTATTAGGTTGTTTCAATACATCTCACAGGTTATTCCGTATTATTGGGTAATTTTTTGATGTACTTTTGATGTACTAACCCTCATTTGATGTACTATTTCAGGAAGAAAAACCCTTTTATTCTTCTGCAAAAAGTTTCTGCTTCCGCTCAATCATCTCATCAATTCTCTCGATATACTGCCCGACATCCTTGACATTCTCGCATCTTTCGATCCGATGTGTGCCATCCGGATTTGGTTCTGTCCAGACACGCTTCGTCGAAGCTCCGGCTCCGCACGCCACGATGGTCTGTTTCTCTTCCATGATCAGAATATTATAAACTCCCGCTTTTCCTTCTTTCGCATAACCGACATTCTCAAGGTTTCCCGCCATTCCCTTCTGGCGGTACAGATAATAAGGGAACAGGTCCATCTTCTTCGCATAGGAAGCGGTCAGGTCCATATGTTCCTGCGTGTTGACCATCTTATAATCTTTATAGTCTTCCTTGAACATATTTAAGCGCGCCGCGCGTTTTAGTGCCAGAGAGTGAACAGTCAGATTGTCCGGTTTTAACTGCATGATCCGCTCTAATGTATCGCGTACGTCCTCTAAAGATTCTTCCGGCAGTCCCATAATGAGATCCATATTAATATCATCAAATCCAAGTTCTCTTGCGATCTTAAAACTTTCCACAGTCTGTTCTACCGAATGGCGCCTTCCGATCAGGTCGAGCGTTCTCTGCTGCATGGTCTGCGGATTGATGGAAATTCGTGTGATTCCCCATTTGCGCAGCACCTCTAATTTTTCTCTTGTGATGCTGTCCGGTCTGCCGGCTTCCACAGTAAACTCAAGGCAGTCTGACAAATCAAAACTACATTTAATTTTACGGATCAGACGGTCTAACTGATAAGGCTCTAATGTTGTCGGCGTTCCACCACCGATATAAATGGAATTTAAATGCTTGTGATAAAACTTTGCCGCCGTATAATCAATCTCTTTTTCCAGTGCATCTAAATAAGCATCCACACGGTTCTTCCAGCTTACAAGCGGATATGATGTAAACGAGCAGTACAGGCAGGTCGTCGGACAGAACGGGATTCCGATATAAAGACTGTATCCGTTGTCATAATCAATTTTCTTTAAGATCGCATTTTCTCGTTCTGCAATACCGGTTGCAAGTTCAATCTTCTCATCGGAAGCAAAATAGGTATCCTTCATATACCGGTAGATCTCCTCCCGGCTTTTTCCTTCCTCCAGCAATTTCATAGGAATCTTCGTTGGACGGATTCCGGTCAGGTTTCCCCATGGAAGTGTTCGTTTCGTATAATCACAGAGCATACGGTACAGCATCTGCTTCAGCTGATTTTTCGTCCGCACGCGATCCGAAAAATCTACCTGAATTGTCTCACCCGGTATCTCTTTTACTTCTTCCTGACCCGGTTTTTCATTTGCCTGCGCATCCTCATTTGTATGCACGATCTCCTGCCATGTGATCTGAATCGTATCTTCCCCGTAGTTTACCTGCATGCGGATATCGATTTTTTCATCATATTCTTTTTTTTCTGCCGATACACCCACATACTGTTCCGGGAAAAATGCCTTGATCAGAGAATGAATATCATATTCAAATTCCGGTTTATTTAATAAAACTTCTATCATCCCAAAACCTCTCACTTACAGATACGGATTATACATCCGCTCTGTCCCAATCGTTGTAATATCATTGTGTCCGGTGTACACGGTCGTTTCATCCGGAAGCGGCAGAAGTTTCTCCTTAATGGAGCGGATGATCTGTGCTGCACTGCCCTTTGGAAAATCGGTGCGTCCCACCGATGTGCAAAAGAGGGTGTCCCCGGAAAAAACTACATTCTGATACGGGAAATAATAGCAGCAGCCACCCACCGTATGTCCCGGTGTATGGAATACACGGATATGAAAACCGGCAAGGTCGATCTCCTGCTCATTCTTCAAAAATACATCCGCATGATAGGTCTTTTGTACACCTTCCCAGCCGCTTAAATTGAGAGACGGCGTATCTAAGGTCTCTTTTTCATGCTCCTCGGCATATATTTTGATATCAAAATGTTTTGCAAGTTCCTCCGCTCCACCCGCATGGTCAAAATGTCCATGTGTCAGCAAAATTGCGATCGGTGTCAGCTTTTCCTGACAAATCTTCTTGGCAAGTTGATCTGCACTTGCCCCCGGATCGATAACCAGTACTTCTTTTGTGTCATCGTTGATCGCAAAATAACAGTTTGTCTGTACCGGACCAACTACATATTGTTCTACTTTCAATGGTGCCATAGTTTCCCCTTTCCTGTCTGACAAAATCTTTTTCTTTACAGAAAAACTGGCTGCCCATCTGGATGCGGTTCATGTTTCCCACAACCTTCTGACAACCAGTTCTTTTAGCCCGTCGTTCTCTCTATATCAATGATACTCTCGATCTGCCGCAGTCTCTCCACAACGCTTGTAAGTTCTTCCCTGCCCTTCGTGCTGAAAGATACATCAATTGTTGCAATTCCCTGCTTGCTTGTTTTGGAGTGAATCGAATCAATATCGATCTCACGCTCTGTAAATACCTTTGTGATATCCACGAGAAGACCGGTTCGGTTATTGCCGTAGATCTTGATCTCTGCACGGTACAGGCCACTGCTGCCGGACTCTTCATCATGCTGCCACTCGGCATCGATCAGACGCTCACGCTCCATATCAGACAGATTGATAATGTTGATACAGTCTGTTCTATGGATGGAAACACCTCGGCCTCTGGTTACAAATCCAACGATCTCGTCTCCCGGTACCGGACTGCAGCACTTTGAAAAATGCACTGCCACATCATAAAGTCCTTTTACAATGATACCGCTCCTGGAATGTTTCTGTACAACCTTATCTTTATTCTCGGCAATGGTCTCAAGCACTTCATCATCCGTGATACACGCAAGATGGTCTTTTTTGTATTCCTCATACATGCGGTTTACGATCTGACCTTCTTTTAAACCACCATGTCCGATCGTTGCAAGGCAGGAATTCCAGTCATGGAAACCATATTTTCTTAAAATTTTCTCCTGATATTCCGGCTTATTGATATCCGGGAAATTGATTCCCTTGGATTTTGCCGATGCGATCAAAAGTTCCTTGCCGTGTGTAATATTTTCTTCTTTTAACTCACTGCGGAACCACTGATTGATCTTATTTTTCGCCTGGGTGCTTTTTACAATATTTAACCAGTCACGGCTCGGTCCCTTTGAATTCTGGGAAGTGATTACTTCCACACGGTCACCGTTCTGGATGATGTAGTCGATTGGAACCAGTTTTCCGTTGACTTTTGCACCGATCATCTTATTGCCGACCGCGGAATGAATACTGTAAGCAAAGTCGATCGGCGTGGAACCGGTCGGAAGATTCTTGACATCTCCGGTCGGTGTAAAACAGAATACCGTATCGGAAAACAGGTCAAGATCGCTCTTTAGCAGGCTCATGAACTCTTTATTATCTGACATGTCGCGCTGCCACTCTAAGATCTGACGGAGCCAGCTCAGCTTTTCCTCTTCGGTAACGGTCATTGGCTGTGACACACCGCCATTGTTACTTGCCTCTTTGTACTTCCAATGGGCAGCGATACCATATTCAGCCGTACGATGCATCTCAAAGGTACGGATCTGTATCTCAAACGGCTGACCGGTCGGTCCGATCAGAGTCGTATGGAGTGACTGGTACATGTTCGGCTTAGGCATCGCAATGTAGTCTTTAAACCGTCCCGGAATCGGCTTATACATCTCATGAATCACACCGAGTGCTGCATAACAGTCCTTGACGGAATCCACGATGATGCGGATGGCAAACAGATCATAAATCTGGTCTAATGTCTTGTGCTGATTGACCATTTTTTTGTAAATACTAAAGAAATGTTTTGCACGTCCGTCAACCTGTGCAGGAATTCCTGCATCTTTGATGTGCTGACGCACTTCTTCCACCAGTTTCTGTACATATTCGTCCCTGACACTCTTGCGCTGTGCGATCTGATGTACCAGATCATAATAGGCATCCGGCTCTAAATACTTGAGTGAGAGATCGTCCAGCTCGATCTTGATCTTGGAAATACCAAGACGCTGTGCGATTGGTGCGTAAATATCCATCGTTTCACGCGCTTTTTCCTTCTGCTTCTCAGGTGTCATGTATTTGAGCGTACGCATATTATGAAGACGATCCGCAAGCTTGATCAGGATAACACGGATATCCTTTGCCATTGCAAGGAACATCTTACGAAGATTCTCTGCCTGAACCTCCACTTTATCCGCATCATAAGAGAGCTGTCCTAATTTGGTAACACCATCTACCAGAAGAGCAACCTCATCTCCAAACTCCTGTGCAATCTGTTCATCCGTCATAACAGTATCTTCCACAACATCATGTAAAAGTCCTGCAACGATCGTCTCCTTATCCAGCTCTAACTCCGCTAAAATAATCGCAACACACAATGGATGGATGATATATGGCTCGCCGGACTTTCTTGCCTGTCCCTCATGTGCATCCCTCGCAACATGATATGCTTTCTCGATCAGCGATATATCTGTCGATGGATGATACTTTCGCACGCTGGCGATCAGTTCGTCATATAGTTTTTCCGGACTCTCAAACTCTTTCATCGGCTTGATGTTATCGTCCTCTTCTTTTACTTTTTTTTGCAGATCCAGTGATTCTGATGAAAAATCCGCCATGTGCCTCACCCACTTTATCCCTTTTTTAGTAGTTTATATTATATTTTATTTTTATGGAAAATGCAACGTTTATTGATGATATCATGCCCCGCTTTTGCTTATGGTATAGCGTTTCATGCATTTTCCGTCCAGATCCATTTCCTCCCGGAACATAAATCCCAGTTTTTCTGCCAGACATTCCGATGCTTTATTTCCTTTCTGGATCAGACAGTTTAATTTATCGAATTCAAGAAAATTCCATGCGTAACCGATCACAGCAAGACAGACCTCTGTTGCATATCCTTTTCTCTGATACGATACGTCGATCATATATCCAAGTTCCGGCTCACCGTCACACGCCTCACGATTCTCGATCCCGACCCGCCCGATCAGTTTTCCCGTCGCCTTTTCGATCACGACCCACATGCCGTACCCATAAAGGCGGTACATATAGTTAATATACGACCGCTGATACTCTTTTTCCTTTTCGTATTCATACAGCGGGTCTAAATATTCCGTCATTCCTTCCCCGGCATACAGTGCAAACAGGCCGTCTAAATCATCCAGCGTGATCTCCCGCACGATGCAGCGTTCTGTCGTGACGATCGTCCACGGAATACCATGTTTACGTTCATACGCACGAAGCAGAAACGTTTCATCCACTTCCTCAAGACCTTCGATTAACATAACCGCAGCCTGCATTCCCTGTTCTTCGATTCCCTCCGTCACTTCATCTGTGCTGTCACTACAATTCACGTTCTGACTACCAATTTCTGTAATCACATCGTCCGGTACTTCTCCTGTGCTCTCATTCTCTGCTCCGCCCGGTCCGATATATCCCAGCGTTGCCATTCCAAGCTGATCCATATTAGAAATAATGTGCCCATCTGTAGAGATGAGCACACTTTCTTCTGGCGGGAACAGAGAAAACTCTGCTCTGCGATTGGCATTATTTTTCCCTGTTACCACCAGTTTCAGATCCGGTTCCGGTCTGATATTCTGTTTTAAATAATCCAGTTCCCGCTCCGGGAGTCCGTCTGCTATTATAAATCTTAATTCCGGCATCGTATTTCACATTACCTCAATCGCTTATTCTAAGGTATCCTCTTCTGTATCCGGTTCCGGCACGACCGGATCTGTGGCATAATCATATTTGATATCATCATATCCCCATCCGGCAATGATATCTTTTGGTTTGCCATCTACCATAACTGTTTTATAGGTCGTTATTCTTACAAAATAGCGTTTGCCCTTGGTAAGTCCCTTGATCGTATATTTTAATTTATTGCTGTTTTTGATCTTGATCAGATGGATATCTTTTTCCGGTGTCGAATAAAAACCACCTTCTCCATCCGTATACTGGATCATATAACCGGTAATCTGCTCTTTGGTCTTCTTTGGTACATTCCAGCTTACCGTAGCAGAATTTGACGTCATCACCAGATCATTCAGCATTGCATTCTGCGGTGCGATCGTAAACTCCCGGATGATCGTTCCGCGGAAATCACCTTTTAATTTAATCTGAATACGATGCACTCCGATACTCCTGCAGTCTGTCAGATATTTTACGGAATAATTCTTTTTCGGAACCGTCTTTCCGGTATAATTACGTTTTACCGTTACTGCAGGTTTATGTTTCTTTCCGTCGTAGACATAAGTTGTCTCTCTCTGCCAGTTATCATCCGCAAGACACACATACAGGCTGGTTGACTGTACTAGCGGCCATTTGTTTTTGATGGAACGGTTATTTTTAAAAGTAGACTTTTTAATTCCAGGAATCTGTGTCCATGAACTTAAGTCTGTATAGGAGAGAAGATTCTTCGTCTTATCCAAAGACTCCTTTGAATCGATCACTTTAAATGTATTATATATTTTACGCTCTCTGCCATTGATATCGCGAAGTCCCCAGTAAAAGCCCTGATCCACATCCGACTGCGGTTCGGTATCTCTCGCATAGATAAAGGATTCGATCATCTTATTGCCTTCGCTGATATAGTAAGCATACGCATATGTTGCTGCCTGCAGCTCTTCTCCCTGTGTCGAATTGAACGCCTGCTCTGCAAGCATGATCGTTGCATCTTTGCCGATCTTCTTTTTTACATATTCCGTCAGGACAGAAATATTTTTCATGGTAATGATCGTGGAATCCACACCACTGCCTGCTAAAGAGTCATCCCAGAATTTTGGCTCCACAAGACCCTGTGAATATGCATGATATGCAATGTTTGGACAGATCTTCCCCTGCGCTTTCAGTTTCGAATAAAATGTGTCCAGTGTATTCTTCGTCGAGAAAAAGCTGTTTCCGCCTCCATCGACATCCTGATTCCAGTTATAATCAAGGCTGATATATACCTTTGAATGGCTGCTGACACTCTTTGTAGCATTATATGCAATGCGGAATGCCCGCGCATAATCATCCATATACGCACTTAAGCTTTTTCCGCCCGCATAGTTCCAGTCATAAGGGCTGTCAACCTCATTTCCCAAGATCCATCCGGACACCAAATGCTGTTCATTGCCAAATTTCTCTGCCATGTAACTCATAAATGCTTCCCAGGTACGGCATCCTGCTGCTGATGTTGTCTTAATGGAAGAGAATATTTTTCCACCGCCATAACTCATTTTGCCCGCCTGGCCTTTTGCGTCTTTGCCAAGAAGCAGGATCACATATACTTTGGATCCATCGTCAATATACTGACGCACCTGATCCTGCAGCCAGTTTACACGATCCCTGTCAAATGTATATTTTTTCCCGCGGTATTTATACACCTCTTTATTTCCGCAGTCTTTATTTAAAATTTCTTCGATCGACCAGTTTAAGACAACATGCTGCGTACGGAGTTTCTTTACCGACGTGTGATCTGCCCAGTCCGGCTGCAGTCCTTTTTTAGACGTTGTCTTAACACCGGTACCGGTGTAGGATGCCAGTGCCTCCGGATTTGTAATATACTGTGCACCACTGACTGCTATATATTTTTTTCCTTTTTTGTATGCAGCCACAAATTTCTGGCAAAGCATGCTGCTCTTATATTTTACAGAAAATGTGACAGTACCTTTTTTAAAGTTAGCGGAAGCCACCGGTTTTCCGGCAAGTTTTGCATTTTCTTTTACATTGGCATCTACCGAAAACAGGTAAAGTTTTTTTCCCATTCCTTTCTGTATTCCGGCAACTTTTGCTTTTACCGTTACCTTGCTTCCAACTGAATTTACTTTACAGGATACTAACTGTACCGGTTTTCCAGCTGCATAAACCTCTGTCTGTGCACCGGGAAAAAGCCCTGCTGCCAGGATTGCAACGAGACAGATACAAATGATTTTTTTTAATATTTTCATAACTTACATTCCCCTGTGATTTATCTATCGTGTACTGCGCCTACGAGTTCTTTGATATCTTTTACCTGATAACGCTCCATATAATCGCGGATTCCGTCAACAATCTCCATGGTTACCTGTGGATTGGTAAAGTTTGCTGTTCCGACAGACACTGCCGTTGCTCCCGCAAGGATCATCTCGATCGCATCATCTGCATTCATGATCCCGCCCATACCAACGATCGGGATATTTACCGCCTGTGCGGTCTGATATACCATGCGCACTGCAACCGGATGCACGGCAGGACCTGACATGCCGCCCGTTCTGTTTGCCAGTGCAAACGTGCGTCTGTGGATATCGATCTTCATTCCTGTCAGCGTGTTGATCAACGATAAACCGTCCGCACCGCCGGCTTCTGCCGCACGCGCCATCTCCGTGATGTCTGTTACATTCGGTGAAAGTTTCATGATGACAGGCTGTTTTGCATGCGCCTTGATCTCTCTTGTGATATCTTCAACCATCTTTGGATTCTGTCCAAAGGCAATTCCGCCCTCTTTTACATTCGGACAGGAAATATTGATCTCTAAAAGATCGACCGGCTGGTCTGCAAGTCTGTCCACAACTTCTATGTATTCCGACGTTGTATGTCCACATACATTGACCACAATTCTGGTATCATATTTCTTTAAGAAAGGAATATCGCGCTCAATGAAAAGATCAATACCCGGATTCTGAAGTCCGATCGCATTTAACATGCCCCCGTATACCTCAGCCACACGCGGTGTCGGATTTCCTTCCCACGGTACATTGGCAACACCCTTTGTCACAACAGCACCAAGACGGTTTAAATCCACAAACTCCGAATATTCTTCCCCGGCGCCAAACGTTCCGGACGCAGTCATGACCGGATTATTTAATGTCACTCCACATAAATCTACTTTCATGTTCATCAGAATTCTACCTCCTGTGCAAGAAATACCGGTCCCTCTTTACAGATTCTCTTATTTTTTACATTGCTGTGTGCATCTTTTTCTTTTGACTTGCACACGCAGGCAAGACAGGCTCCGATACCGCATGCCATGCGCTCTTCCATGGAAATCCAGCACTCGATGTTCTGCTCTGCGGCATATTCTTTGATTGCACGCAGCATCGGGGTTGGTCCACAGGCATAAATGATGTCTGCATCCAGTCCGTTCTCACGGATCGCATCAAGTACATTTCCCTCTGTTCCGGCACTGCCATCCTCCGTTGCAATATAGATCTGTCCGCGGTTACGGAAATCTTCCAGCAGGAAAAGCTCATCCCTAAATCCAAGTACGATCTGTTTCTCGCAGTCTAACTCTTTGGCAAGTTCTAACATTGGCGGGATTCCGATTCCTCCACCGATCAGAAATGCCTTTTTATTTTTCTGTGGAAATCCGTTGCCAAGCGGCCCTACCACTTTTAACTGCATACCGGTGCGCATGCCGGAAAATTCTGCGGTTCCCTTTCCTGCCACACGGTATACCAGACGGATTGCACCGTCCTTTCTGTCGATCTCACAGATACTGATCGGTCTTGGAAGCAGTCTGCTTCCCTCATTGCAGTAGACAGAAACAAACTGTCCTGCTTTTGCATGTGCTGCGATGTGCTCTGTGCGCAGCCACATACTGTAAATATCGTCCGCGATTTCTTCCTGCCGGATGATGATCGCAGTTTCCTCAAATTTTGTGCCCTTTGTCTGCATGAATTTTCTCCTTTTATCTACCCGCTTTTTTATTCCTCATATACGATATGACCGCCAACGATCGTCATTTTTACTTTTCCGGTCACCGTTCTTCCGTCAAACGGGGTATTTCTTCCCTTGCTTGCAAATTTGTTTTTATCGATCTTATAAGTTTCATTCGGATCAAAGATCACGATATCTGCTGTCTTTCCAGGAGCGATATCGCCCTTGTCAAGTCCGACGATCTTCGCCGGATTATAACTCATTTTTTCTGCCATCTGCATCGGTGTCAGATAACCGCCAAGTACCAGTTCTGTATAGGTTAAGCATGCTGCGGTTTCAAGTCCGACGATTCCAAACGGCGCATTCTTCATGGAGGTATTTTTATCTGCAAAAGTATGCGGTGCATGATCGGTAGAAATCACATCCATAATATTGTCACGAAGTCCCACTCTTAGTGCCTCCACGTCTTTTTTAGTACGAAGCGGCGGGTTCATCTTAAAATTAGTATCTGCATCCGCATCCGCAGCAATCACATTCTTTTCCACATCCATTTCCGGTGCGATCTTGCGTATATCATCCGAAGTCAGTGTAAAATGATGCGGACATACTTCTGCGGTAACTTTTACATTCTTCTGCTTTGCAAGATCGACCATCATGACGGAATCTTCCGTCGAGCAATGACATAAATGAAGTTTTGCCCCGGTGTCGTGGCTTAGCATGATATCTCTTGCAACAATGATATCTTCTACGGAATTGGTGATTCCCTTTAATCCAAGTTCTCTTGCATGCTCATCCTCATTCATGACACCGCCATTGACAAGATTTTTATCCTCACAATGTGCAAGTACCACAATGCCTAATTTTGCAGCTTTTTCCATCGCCTCGCGATATAACTGGGCGTTCATGACGGATTTTCCATCCTCGCTGATTGCAGGAATACCTGCTTTTACCATTCCCTCGATATCCGCAAGTTCTTTTCCCTCCTGGTTCTTTGTCACGGCACCAACCTGTAATACATTTACAAGTCCGACCGTTTTTGCCTTATTGTGTACATAATTTACCACATCCGGATTGTCAACGACCGGCTTGGTGTTCGGCATTGCAAGAATCGTTGTATATCCACCGTGTGCTGCTGCCCGGCAGCCTGTCTCGATCGTCTCTTTTTCCTCAAATCCCGGATCACGCAGATGCACATGCATGTCAATAAATCCCGGCATGACAAAACATCCCTTTGCATTGATCTTCCGGTCTGCTTTCTCTTTGATCCCTTTTTCGATCTTAGAAACAACACCATTTTCCACCAATACATCTGCAACTTCATTCATCCCTGTGGCAGGATTGATCACCTGTCCATTTTGAATTAATATTGTCATAATTTCTCCATTCCGAAGCACGCTTTCATCGCTTCTGTGCAAAATTTTGTCTGTATTCTGTCAAATTTTATATCAGTGTACCATATGCAAAAATCTTCGTAAACACAAAGCCTCTATAAACTGCCATAGATTTCCGGCGTGACATAGGCGCGGATAAAAATGCCCTCCGGCCGGTACTCTTCCTCTAAAAGTTCTCCACTCTTTCTGATCTGCTGTAAAATTCCCGCATCCTGATAAGCGATCGTACGCTCCACTAATATTTTATTATCCCGCAGCAGCGTACAGAAAAGTTCTTTCAACTCCTCTAATCCTGTTCCCTTTTTTGCAGAGATTGCCAGTGTGTGATCTGCCTTAAAATCACGGATCGGCTCCTCATCTGTGACCTGATCCTGCTTATTAAATAAGGTAATAACCGTTTTTTCCCTGATATCAAGCTGGTAGAGTGTATCATACACTATGTGCATCTGCTTGTCCCGCTGTGGATTGGAAGCATCTACCACATGCAGAATATAGTCCGCATATTTGGCTTCCTCTAAGGTACTCTTAAATGCTTCGATCAGATGATGCGGCAGTTTCCGGATAAAACCGACCGTGTCCGTCAGAAGAATTTCCTGTCTGCCCGGCAGTTCTAAGACACGCGTTGTCGGATCTAAAGTTGCAAACAGCTTATCTTCCTCTAACACTCCCGCTCCCGTTAAGTGGTTTAAAAGTGTTGATTTTCCCGCATTGGTGTATCCGACGATCGCAGCCACAGGGATCTGTTTCTTTTCCCTCTGGGCGCGCGTGATCTCACGGTGTTTCCTCACTTCTTTTAATTCACGGTTCAACTGCGCAATACGGTCTTTGATCAGACGTCTGTCCATCTCCAACTTTTTCTCACCGGGTCCTCTGGTTCCGATACCGCCGCCGAGTCTTGACATTGACCTGCCAAGTCCGGTCAGACGGCTCAGCCTGTATTTCAACTGCGCCAGCTCGACCTGGATCTTTCCCTCGCTTGTTGTTGCCCTCGCCGCAAAAATATCGAGGATAATAAGCGTCCGGTCCATGACTTTTGTATCTAACATCTGTTCTAAGTTTTTGAGCTGTGCCGGCGATAACTCATCATCACAGACGATACCGGTCGCACCAAGTTCCGCGATCATATCGGCGATCTCCTGCACTTTTCCGGTTCCGACATAGGTGCCCGGATGGATCAGTTCCCGTTTCTGGATCAGCGTACCGACGGTAACTGCTCCTGCTGTCTTTACAAGTTCTGCTAATTCTGCGACGGAATCTTCCGCATCGTCACCATCCTGTTCGCTGACACCGACTAAAATGACACGCTCTTTTACTTCTTCTATTTTAATGGGTTCTGGCATGTGTTCCTCCCTTGCTGTCTCTAATTCTAATTTCCTGTATCCTGTGAAGAACTGTCTCCCGCAGTATTATCCCCTGTCGAATCACTCTGTGCTGAACGATTCTCCGCAGAACTGTCTCCTGTAGAACTATCATTCGTGGTATCACTTTGTGCAGAGCTATCGTCCGTGGAACTATTTCCCGTAGAGTTTTGCCCTTCATCTGAAGAATCCGTACTTTCTGCATCGCTGCCCGCATCCGTATTCTGGCGGTTCTTTAAAAAGATATATTCTCTCTGCGCCGCCTCATCATCCGGATAAAGGGAAACGTACTGCTGAACGACATCCCACGCAGATGAAAAATCACCGCTGTACTCATAAGCAATGATCTGATTTGACAAAAGTTCCTGCTGATTTGTGACATTATCCATCGCAAGTCCCTGTCTGATATCCTCTAACGCCGCTTCATAGTTGCCTTTTTCCATCTGGATCTCGGCAAGCGCATTCATTGCCACAGAGTCCGCTGTACCACTGTCGACATATGCCTGATAATATTTTTCCGCATTTGCAGAATCTTCTTCCGCTTCATAGACCTGTGCAAGGTAAAGGTTTGCTTTGGCACTGTCCTTTTTGACTGCTCCTTCTAACTCTTTGACTGCATTATCATATTGTCCGAGCAGATAATAAATCCTGCCGCGCCAGGTAAGATTTTCTGCGGAATTTCCCTTGATATCAAACGCTTTGTTTAAATACTCTTCCCCTTCCTCAGTCATATTATTACCGGCAAGGTTCTCATAAATCCCAACATACAGTTCATAATCATCCGGGTTATATTTGACAGCATTGGCAAAATCTTTTTTTGCCGTATCCGTATCCTGTTGCTTTAGACTCAGACATCCATGCAGATAATATGCGTTGCCGTTTTCCTCATCATAATCGATCATCGCCTGATAAGTAGCAAGAGCTCCCTCTATATCTCCACCGGCATACTGTGCTGCCGCCTTATAATAGCAGATGTCGAGTTCTGTATCTGTAATCTTCCCCACACACTGGGATAGTGCGCTGTTAAAAGCAGCCACTGCACCTTCATAATCACCGGACTGCATACTGTTAATCCCAATCTTGCGGAAATCCAGTTCATCTTCTAAGCGCTCATTGGTACATCCGGTAAAAAGTGCAGCAAACAATACTGCCCCTGCAACCATGTATGGCAATCTGTGTTTCTTCATATTATAATAATTCCTTTTCCCTACAATTCTTCAAATACCAGCCGCATATCATACCACACGGCTCCCCCGTGCTTTGACATGGACTTTCCTTCATTTACAAAACCAAATCTCTCATAAAATGGAATAAGACTCTCTTTACACGTTAAAACGATCCCTTTTCGTTCCTGCTCTTTGACATCCGCGATCACGCGCTCCATGAGTTTCGACGCACATCCCATTTTCTGATACTCCGGCAGCGTTGCCACTCCAAAGATCATCTGCCACTGTCCCTCTTCACGGTGCATTGTGGCATCCTCAAACATCTCATCCCGCAGGATTGGAATATCTGTCGTCATTCCATTGATCATGCTTGCCAGTTTCCCGGAATCCTCCAGTAACCAGAAATGATTCGGGAATACGGTCAGACGTTTTTCAAAAGAATCCTTTTCTGCTGCTTCTTCCGGTGGAAAACACTGTCTTTCCAACTCTGTGATCGCATCTATATCATTTATTGTTGCAAATCTTATGTCCATTGTTTTTGTCTCCATTTTTAATTCTTGCTGCACTCCATTCCGCAGTGCACGTCCGAAAAATCAGAGATTTTCCGGACTGACGGGCTTTCGCCCTATCAACGAAGCAAACAATAAAAAAGTGCCTGCAAGCAGTCATTTTTTATTGTTCACTTCGTTGGCACTGCTCAATGCTTACGCACATTATACCATACCTTTTTGATGTTTTGCATTGATTTTGAAACTTTTTGTGGCTATGCTATATCTAATAGTCAGATGATTCGAATGAATCAAATATTTGCAAAGGAGGATTTGATCTTGAAATTCTTTTCCGGAAAAGAAAAAAAACATACAGCAGAATCTAATGATGATCTCATCGAACGATTGCTGCTTGAGAATTACAACCGCTACTATCATCTTGCATACAGCTATGTACATAATCCCGACGATGCCAGTGACATCGTACAAAACGGTGCTTATCTGGCGATCAAAAACAGTGCCTCCCTAAGGCAGCCGGAATATGCGGCGACCTGGATTTACCGCATCATGTTAAATGAGATTTTTCATCATTTAAAGCGGCCGGATACCATTTCTTACGAGGATTCACTGATCGCAGAGGGAAAACCGGACCAGTATCAGGACTTAGATCTTAGAACTGCGCTCGATTCTTTGTCCCCGGAGGATAAGGCGATCGTGGAACTTCGGTATTTCGAGGACTTAAAAATCGAAGATATCGCCCGCGTCTTAAATGAAAATGTCAATACCATAAAAAGCCGTCTGTACCGCAGTATGCAGAAGTTAAAACTGAAAATGGAGGTAACCGAATGAACACCAATGATTTTTATGAATTAAAAAAATCCTATGACACCTCGCAAATGCCTGAAAAGGAGGTCATAAAAATGAAAGAAAAAATGAATCAGGCGAAAGCCGAGAAGAAGAACAAACACAATAAAACCATTATCACAAGAATCTGGGTTGGCGCTGCCGCAGCGATCGCAGCGTTTGTCATCCTGCCAAATACTTCACCGAGTGTCGCCTATGCGATGGAACAGATCCCACTGCTTGGAAATTTGATCGAGGTCGTCACATTCCGCGATTACCAGTACAGCAGCGACAGAAACAACGCCGATGTCAATGTTCCACAACTGGTACCGGAAACTGTCGCTTCCACTGAAAAAACAACGGAAGACCCGGTTGGGGAAAATTTAAAGAAATCAACCGATGAGATCAATGCGGAGATTGAAAAGATCAGCGACAGCCTGATCGCAGAGTTCAAACAGAACATGAACAACGAAGGTTATCAGGATATCATGATCAAACATGAGGTCATCAACACAACTGACGACTATTTTACCTTAAAACTGATGTGTTATCAGGCTGCCGGAAGCGGTTATGAGATGGATTATTATTACACGATTGATTTAAAGACCGGGGAACGCCTTGCGTTAAAAGATCTTTTTAAAGAGGGATCTGACTATATCACTCCGATCAGTGAAAACATCAAATCCCAGATGCGCGGGCAGATGGATGCCGATGAAAATGTCTCCTACTGGCTGGATGATACGGAAGTTCCTGAATGGAACTTTACCTCCATTAACGATGACACTTCCTTCTATATTAATGCTGACGGAAATCTCGTCATCAGCTTCAACGAGGGCGATGTCAGTCCGATGTCTATGGGTGTTGTGGAATTTACGATCCCGCACGATGTGATCGCCGATATTTTAAAATAAGAAATGTCTATGCAGTAAAGGATCCTGGCATGGTATTTAGCAGTCTCAACTTTATTTTTATTTTTTTGCCATTATTTCTGTTTGCCTATTATGTCACACCTGCTGCTTTCAGAAACAGTACGCTCTTTGCAGGGAGCATCCTGTTTTATGCAGTCGGAGTGATCAAACAGCCATATGCACTGTTTCTGTTAATGGTTCTGACCTATCTCAATTATGTGTTCGGAATCCGCCTTTATCAGATACACAATCCAAGAAAAAAGAGACTCTTTTTGACAAAAGTTATTTTTTTCGATTTTTTATGGTTGTTTTTGTTTAAATATTCCAGACATTTATCTCTGCCGCTCGGAATCAGTTTTTATACGTTCCAGCTGACTGCATATCTTTTTGATATCTATTACGGACGTATTTTACCGGAACGGGATTTTGTGACATTCGGCACTTACATCAGCATGTTCCCAAAATTAATTTCCGGACCAATTACCCCGTATGAGATGCTGCGCAGGCAGCTTCACAGTGCAAGACGCTTTCTGCCCGAAAATCTGGCGGAGGGTATGAAACTTTTTATCCGGGGACTTGGCTTAAAAGCGATTCTGGCGAATCAGTTTGGCAGTCTGTGGGCAAATGTTGGCACGATCGGATATGAAAGTATCTCCACGCCGCTTGCATGGCTTGGAATCTATGCATATTCTTTCCAGATTTACTTTGATTTTTATGGTTATTCCCTGATGGCAGCAGGTCTGGGCAGAATGCTTGGTTTTAAGCTTCCCATAAACTTTATGCACCCCTATCTCTCCACAAGCATGACAGAATTCTGGCGGCGCTGGCATATTACACTTGGACAATGGTTTCAGACCTACATCTATATTCCACTTGGCGGCAACCGCACAGGTACCTGCAAATGGATCCGCAACCTGCTTGTCGTGTGGATACTTACCGGAATCTGGCATGGCACAGAATTTCATTTTATTCTGTGGGGATTTTCCCTGTTCGTCATTGTATTGACAGAAAAACTGCTGTTGAAAAAATTGACGGACCGATACGCGCTGGCCGGACATCTTTATATGGCAGTTCTGATCCCATTGTCGTGGATGCTCTTTGGAATCAGTGATCCCAGCAGTATCGAAGTCTACACCCGGAAATTATTTCCATTTTTTTCCGCCGATGATGCCATTATTTATGTGAATGATTTCTGGAAAAATTTAAATGATTTCCGCTTTATCATCCCTGCCGGCTTCCTTTTTTCTACAAGGCTTCCGGTCCGCTTTTTAAAAAAAATCAGGGGCTCTGTGCCAGAAATTTTTGTCTATCTGGCAATTTTCTGGGCTTCTGTTTACTGTATTTACGTTGGCTCTAATGACCCATTTTTATATTTCAGATTTTAACGAAGGAACACTATGCGAAAAAAAATATCTGCCATATTGTTTTATTTTTTCTTTTTGATAAGCTGCCTTCTGATTCCACTCATTTACTTATATGTAACGTTAAACATAAATGCAGCCAAAAATACGTCCTTGTCCGTGTCTTCTGTCTCCGCTGCACAAAAACAGGACACCACGACACCATCGGACACTTCCGGTGCGCCATCTGACAATACAGACCGGCAGGATATCCCGGACACAGAAGTTCCGATGACAGAAATGACCACTGTTGATGCAGATTATTTCGACGACGCTTTAATGATCGGTGATTCCCGCACCGTCGGATTAAAAGAATATGGTACGTTGGGCAATGCCACCTTTTATTGTGATTCGGGTCTCAGTATCTATGAGCTGGAAAACAAAAAAATTATGGTGGACGGTATCGGAAAGGTCAGTATCTCTGATCTTTTAGCCAGCCATACCTATCATAAAATATATCTGATGCTCGGCATTAATGAACTTGGCTACGATGTCACACAGACATTTGAAAAATATGCGTCGTTTGTAAATTTTCTGCAAACCATGCAGCCGGATGCGATCATTTATGTGGAAGCAAATCTTCATGTGACTGCACAGCGCTCAGACTCGGATAAGACATTCAATAATGCCAATATCAACGCCTTTAATCAAAAAATTTCGACATTAGCCGATCAACGGACCATTTATTATCTGGACATCAATGAACTTTTTGACGATGCAAACGGCAATCTCGGCACACAGTACAGCAATGATAATGCGCATCCCCTCGGAAAATACTACGCAGTATGGTGTGACTGGTTAATGGAGCACGCCGTTGTCCGTGACGGGAAATCATAACCCCTTGCACCGGTTTTAAAATTTCGTTATAATATTTCCTGCAGATTACGGGGACATGAAACAGCCTGCGCTATCTTTTGTATGACATCCCCTCAGAAACGGAGATATAGATTTATGAACAAAAAAGATATTTTAGAATTAAAACGGCGTTTTAAGAAAGATGCCTGCACTTTTACAAGACTGTGCGGCTGCTATGTGGATGCCGACCACAATAAGGTAACTTCTTTCGGGGAGACATTTTTAAATCTGGAAGATGAGGAATTTTACAAATACTTAGAGATTGCAAAAAAAGTAATGTCCGGTACGATTGGAAATAACCTTTTAGAGCTGGAATTTCCGACTGCGGAGGAAGCTGCCGGCGGCAGACAGCAGTTTTTGATGGGACTGCGCGAGAGTGCCTTAAAAAATGATGATCTGATGGATGCATTTTATGATCTTGTCATTGACAGCTACGACTATGTCGGAAACTATCTGATCCTTGTATTCCACGATGCCTACGACGTTATGACAAAAACTTCTGATAATAATAAATTAGACGAGTCCGAGGAAGTTTACGAGTATCTGCTCTGCGCGATCTGCCCGGTCAACCTGACCAAACCGGGACTTGGCTACCGTGAGGATGAAAACCGCATCGGACCGCGTATCCGCGACTGGGTCGTTGGAGCTCCGGACACCGGATTTGTTTTCCCTGCTTTTACCGACCGGAGCACGGATATCCACTCTGTCATGTTTTACACCAGAGACACCAAGACACCGCACTCCGAATTTATGGAATCCGGTCTTGGCTGTGGCTCTAAATTTACAGCTACCGAACAGAAACTTACGTTCCAGAGCATTGTAAAAGAAGTCATCGGGGAAGATGATGACGAAAGCGATGCCATTTTCATGGATATTCAGGACAACTTAAATGACCTGATCCCGGTCGCTTTAGAAGATGAACCAGAACCGGAACCGGTTCCTGTCACAAAGAGCACAATCTCTTCCGTACTCGCAGAGAGCGGTGTGACCGAAGAACAGGCAGCTGTGATCGAACAGACCTATGAAAATGTATTTGGAGAAGAAGTCCCGGTCGCAGAACATTTAGTAGATCCGAAACTGGTGGAGGCAAATGCCAGACGCAAAGAAAAATTAGAGTTGGTACAGCAGGTTGAAAATTTGAAACAGCAGTTAGAAGAAACACGCACTCTTCCGGTAGAAGAATCTGACGGGGATGACGTCCCGGCAGTCAAGACCTACGACGTCATTCTGCGTGTCAAACCGGAAAAAGTCGACCAGATCCACTCCCAGGTCATCGATGGCAGGAAATGCCTTGTCATCCCGATGGACGAGGATGAACATGCTGCCGTTAACGGCGTGAACACGACGATCTGACAGTTACATAACAATCCCTTCTAAAAAATGTGGACAGCTTCCAGAATTGATCCCAGGATCAAATTTCTGCCAGCTGCCCACCTTTTTTTCTGACGATCCGTCTGTCTGTACACTCACTATCCAGTCAAATCCCTTCCTTACGAAAGTCTCTCTCTGATATAATCTTCCATCTTTTCCCTCGGTACTCCAAGTGTCAGCGACAACTCACCATACAGTCCATTTTCGGCCGCTTTCATATAGCGTTCATCCACTGCAGTTGCTTTCTTTCCCTGTGCCAACCGCTCTTTTTTCCGCTGATACAAAGTCTTTACAATGCTCACCCATGCATGATAATCACAGGTACGGAGTGCCTCTTTGTATGTTTCCTCACGCTGTTTGTCATCCGGCACCCATAGAAGTTCAATCTGCGGTAATTCGTCAATCAGCCTCTCTGCCTCTTCTTTTGAAATCGTTCTGCGCATTATAATCTTTTCACTGTCCGTCGGAACATAAATAGTCCCATTCTTATCTCCGACCGGGGCTAAAACGTAATACAGCTTCTCTTTGTCTGCTCCCGACATATCAATATGGGTAATATCCCTGATCTGACAGACACCTTTCGCGCCACACACAACATATTCTCCGATTTCAAACATTCTTCTGATTCTCCTTTCTCCAGTTTCCATTTTAAACGATAACATACAGGTAATTCTCCACCCAGTATTTTTACTATATCATTATTTTCCCCAAAAAGTCAGCAAAATAAGCGTTTTCAAATTATTTTTGTGAAAACTGCAACACATCCGGCTGTACCATATTAGACATATTTTACACAAAACGGGCGGCACAAAACTTTATGCCGCCCGTTCGTGATCCCTGATTTTTCCCTCAATGCCGATACCAGAGGATTATCGCATCTCAGGTCATGTGTCCGTATGTTTCAGGTTTTCAATTATTTAACTTTTACTTTGAATGTTACTTTCTTACCATCTGCTGTCTTAGCTGTGATCTTTACAGTTCCTGCTTTCTTAGCTGTGATCTTACCGCTCTTGCTGATGGTTGCTACTTTCTTATTTGAAGTAGTCCATTTGATCTTCTGGTTTCCGGAAGTAACTTTCTTGCCCTTTGCATCTGTTACAGTTGCTTTTACAGTTGCTTTCTTACCTTCCTTTAAGGTATAGGTCTTACCTGTTACAACCTTCTTGCCTACTTTTAATACAACTTTCTTGGTTGCCTGTTTTACAGTTACCTTAACAGTTGCTTTCTTGCCATTTGCTGTCTTAACTGTGATGGTTGCTTTACCATTTCCTTTTGCAACGATCTTACCGTTCTTATCTACAGTTGCAACTTTCTTGTTAGAAGAAGACCATGTAACAGTCTTATCTGTTGTGTTTGTCGGATTTACTGTTGCTTTTACTGTCTTAGATGCACCGATAGAAGTTAAAGTTACTTTGCTTGCGCTCAGTTTTACAGAATCAGCTTTTACTGTTGAAACAGTTACTGCGATTGTTGCTGTCTTGCCGTTTGCTGTCTTAGCGGTAACATTTGCAGTTCCTTCTGCGATTGCATAAACCACACCATCAGATGTAACTTTTGCTACTGCTGTGTTGTCGGAAGACCATGTAACATTCTTATCTGCTGCATTTGCAGGAGCTACTGTTGCGCTGACCTGTCTGGATTCACCAACATTGATCTTTAATGCAGTTGTGTTTACAGTTACACCTGTTGCTGCTACTGCATTTACAGTTAATGTTCCATCTACTACTGATGTTACATCGTAGTTTTTCTGATCTTCTACAGTTGCACGGATCTTATATGTACCAACTGCTAAGTTCTTTGTTGACTGAACAGCTTTTCCATCTGTACCTAATACTGCATAAGTAACTTTTGCAGTATCTTTGCCAACTAAACCTTTTACGGTTCCGTCAAGTGCTGCTTCCTGACCCTGCTCGATCGTTACATCTTTTGCAGTTACGGAAAGAGGAGCTTTTGCAACATTTACATTTGCTTTTAATGTTACCTTTGTATCTGTTGTGTAGTTTGGATCAACAACTGAAACAGCTACCTCTTTGCTTGTATAGCTTCCAGCGTCTGCTACTGTGTTATCAACAAATGCAAAATCTAACGCTGCATCAATCTCTGTGTCATTGTAAATGATCTTAGCATCGCTTAACTTCTGACCATAAGTAGCATCCTCAACTTTAAGATTCTTGGAATTTAATCCGGTGATCTCTTTCTGAGCTACTTTGATATCACCGATCTCATAGCTTGTTGTCTCTTTTCCGGCTGTAACCTCTAAGTAGATTCTGTATGTACCAGCATCTAAGTTACCAAGGCTTTCGGAAATTGTTCTTCCACTCTTGAACAGGAAAGCTTCATCTTCATTTACGGATTTCTTTGTGATGTCTTTTGCTTCACCTAAAGACGGTTTATTTGCTACTGTAGTAACCTGTTTGTAATATACACGATAAGCGGAAACATCATCTGCAGTAACCTTTGCGATAGCCTTTACATCTGCTGTAGCACCATAAGTAGCTTCCGTTTTGCTTAAGCCTAAACCTGAAGTAGTAGTATCAACTGTAATCTTAGTAGCCTCAACCGTAACTTTGTTTGTTGATTTTACCAGTTTGCTGTATGCTTCAACCTGAGCATCTGTTGCATCCGGAAGGAAATTTTTTACAGATCCCTTTACATCTGCTGTGATCTCACAATAGTATGTACCTGGGATATCAGCAAATGTACTTGTCGTATAAGTTTCAGTTGTTGCACTTTTAATTGCATCATACTTATTTGTTTTCTCATTCAGTTTATACCACTGATAAGTAACATCATAATTAGCAGTTCCAAGTTTCTTTTCATTGTAAGATGCTTTCAGCGTAAGCGTATCTCCATCTTTAAATTTATCTGCTGTTAAATTCTCAGATTTATTTTCTGCCTTAACATCTGTTAATACAGGCTGTGTGATAGAAACACCGCTTAAGGATACATATTTATATCCATTTGCATCTGCACCGCTTAATGTGTATACATTTTTTGCACTGTCTTTCAGAGAATATTTTACCTGATAATTTGCAAGTGTACCGATGTTTGGAATTTCCTTTGTAAGATCAGCGATTTTTTCCCATGCACCATCTACTTTTTTCTGAACTTCGATATCAAATTCAGTATCATTTTTTCCAGCTAAGATCTCACTTAATTTTGCTCCGGCAGCATAGCTGCTCTCTAACTTACCAGTTACCGCAGAAGCATCACGATTGATCACTGCTCTGTTGATTACAACATCATATGTCTTCTCAACTGTTTTTGAATCCCATTTCGTTTTTCCATCAACCGGTGTAAGACCAGCATCATCGCTTAATGTAAAAACAATTGTCAGGCCATTTTTGATTGTCTGTGAATTTTCTGTATTGGTTTTCAAAGAAGCTACAGACGAAGTCTTAGCTACACCGCCAACAGAATCAATTGTTTCTGATGTATCTTTAATGCTGTAAGTACCAATTGTGGTCTTTTTATTTAATGCATCCACATAATCTTTGTAGTAATCTTCAAGATCTCCAGCTCCCTCATAAGTGATCTCAGGAAGTTTGGAATCAAATGAAATGCTGTCTGCATTGATTCCCTCTTTTACAGCAACTTTGATCTCGCCGACTTTCTGGGTTCCGTCTGTTGTTGTTGCGGTAATTGTTACCTCTTTTCCAGCCTCTGTTTTAGAAACTGCTGTGATAACAGCCTCATTGTCACCAGTTGCTGTAACTTTTACTTTGCTGGAATCACTGGATGTCCATGTAACCTTTGCATTGGAAACAGTATCACTTCCTGATCCTGCTGCAACTTTTGCTGTCAAAGCTTTCTTATCGGTGGTTGCCATCCCTACTGTAGTTGAAATAAGACCGTTTTCATCCTCAATGGAAACACCTGTAGCAAGCTGAACAACTTTAACAGATACTGTTTTTTCATATGTCTTATCTGTCTCTACTGCAGCAGTATCACTGTTATCAATGGTATATACACCGTCTGTTGCTGTGAATGTAAAGACAATCTCTTTTGTAGCTGTTGTAACTGTCTCATCTTTCACAGTCCACTTACCATATGCTTCATCTAACTTATTTGCTGTCTCAAGTGCTGCTGTTACTTCCGGAGCAGCTGTAGTATTTAAAGCAGCTCCATCTTTATTGCTAATGGTAGTAACTTCCGGCACATGAAGTCTGTTTGTTGCGATAGATGCTGCTTCGATAGTAAATGCATCAAGCGCTTTTTCTGCATAATATTCATTTTTCTCGCTTGCATGTGTGAACACTGCTTTTACTTTGTACGTCGTATCTTTCTCTGGTGCAAATACAAATGTACCATCTGCACTGGTTGCAATTGTCGTGTCAACTGCAGATTTTGTTGCAATCAACTCATAGCTTTTTACTGTAAGAGTACCATTAGTTAATTTATCCCCTTTGACAGTTGTTGTTACAGTAACTGTCGCACCTGCTTTTACTGTAGTTGCACTTGTTTTTGTTTCTACAGTAACATCGGAAGAAGCATCCTGCTGTGCACTCTTTGTCACGTCTTCTGAATCTTCTGTTACCTCAACCTCTGCTGCTGTCTCAACCTCTTCTGTTGTTTCAACGTTTAAAGCTTCTGTTGCAGCATCCCCAGCTTCAACATTTGCTACCGGCTCTGCAAATGCTGTAACGCCGTTACCAGTTACCGCTAACGTTGCAGCCATCATTAAGGCTGTTACTTGTTTTGCCCTCATTTTTTTTCCTCACTTTCCATGTGTGTGTGTTCTTCATATGCACGTATTTTCACAGAAAATACATTATGTCTTTATGCATTTAAGACATAACCTTTCTACATATGAGTTTAGTAACATAATACAATATTATGTTTCCAAAACTTTCCTTATATTAAAGGCATCGTTATCTTTACTGTTAATTTCTTATTGTTTGTTATGAATGTTTTCAACTTATGAAATAATATCTTTGTCTGTTTTCCCTAAATTTATTTGAAATATTCATAAAAATTATGTAAAAAAGATACTTGCCAAATGCAACATAATATTGTATTTTGTTGCATCTATAATCCAAGATTATTGAGCTTTCTACGTTTTTCTTCTACAGTAGACGTTGTATAGATGCGGGTCGTTTCAATGCTCGTATGCCCTAACAGATCTGCAAGCTCTGCAAGGTTTCCATAGCGCTCCATATAGCTGATTGCAAAAAAATGCCGAAAACTATGGGGATGAACCTTTTCTTTTTTAATCCCAACCATATCCCCAAGATATGCGATCATTTTATAAACAGTGATACGGTTGATCGGATCTCCTCCTCTTCCCCGAAATATGATTCCATCATTTTCTTTTTCCTCTCTGCAAAATTTTTTTAATTCACGGATCAGAACATCCGGTAAATAAACGTCTCTGATTTTCCCTTTATTATAAACCTGCACTCTTCCAGTCTCTAATGTTTCGACTGTAATATATTGAAGCTCACTGACACGTATTCCGGTAAGTGCCAATGTCCTCATAATATAATAATATTTTTTCCTGCCACTGCTTTTTGCATAATTTAACAATTCCTGATACTCTTTCCGGCTAATGACATTTTCCACACTGCGTTTTTTCTGCACTTTTAATGTCTTTATAGATGCCTGCCCGCATTCTAAATATCTTAAATATCGATTTACCGCTATAACATAAAGATTGATCGTCGCAGGAGAAAGGTCCTCCTCCCGTAATTTTTCTCTGTAAAGCATCGTCCGATCTTTTGTAATTTCCTTTCCATTTAAATACCGGACAAATTTTTCCGCCTCCCTCAGATACACCTGCCTGGTCTGTTTCGAAAGTTCACTCTGCTTTAAATATTCTTCATACCCTTCAAACTGTTTCATATGACTACCTCCATTTTCCTAATAGTTTTTCCACAAAATATAAAATTATCATACAGAGGAAAATAACAAAAAAACTGCCGTTTCATGTTGGCTTCATGAAACGGCAGTCCGTCATTGTCTGCACAGTCTAAATGGGTAAAAAGACCACGCATTACCTGCTTGTCACAGGTGTTATATTAAATTAGGGAAAGGAATTAACAAAATGATTTTGTCGTAATTTTATTATCTCTGAACACGTCCGGAAGCATCTCCGCCAGCTAATTTCTTAACTTCGTCAACGCTTACCATGTTGAAGTCACCTTCTACGGAATGTTTCAGACAGCTTGCTGCTACTGCGAACTCGATGGTATCCTGTGGAGCATAATCGTTTAAGCATGCGTAAATTAATCCACCGCCGAAAGAATCACCGCCACCAACACGGTCAACGATGTGCATTAAATACTCTTTGGAGAAGTAGCTCTGTCCATCCTCGTAAAGCATTGCTGCCCAACGGTTATCGTTTGCAGAGATAGATGTTCTTAATGTGATTGCAACTTTCTTGAATCCGAAACGGTCTGTTAATTTCTGTGCAACCTCTTTGTATCCTTCTTTATTTAACTCGCCTGCAGTTACCTCTGTACCTTCAGACTTGATACCGAATACGTCGTTTGCATCTTCCTCGTTGGAGATACATACGTCTACATATTTGCAAAGTTCACCCATAACCTGGCCTGCTTTTTCTTTGGACCATAATTTATTACGGTAGTTTAAGTCGCAGCTTACAGTGATTCCTTTTGCTTTTGCAGCTTTACATGCCTCTAAGCAGATTGCTGCCACATTATCGCCAAGTGCCGGTGTAATTCCGGTAAAGTGGAACCAGTCTGCACCGTCGAAAATTTTATCCCAGTCAAAATCAGCTGTTGTAGCTGTTGCAATGGAAGAACCTGCACGGTCATATACAACTTTGGATGGTCTCTGGCTTGCGCCCTTCTCCAAGAAGTAGATACCAACACGGTCACCACCGCGAACGATGTCAGATGTGTCAACACCATACTGTCTTAACGCATTCACTCCAGCCTGTCCGATCTCATGTGCCGGAAGCTTTGTAACAAAGCTTGCATCCATACCATAGTTTGCTAAGGAAACTGCAACGTTAGCCTCTCCTCCGCCGTATGTTGCGCCGTAGGATGTAGCCTGTACAAAACGATAATATCCTTCCGGTGCAAGACGAAGCATGATCTCACCAAATGTAACAACTTTCTTTGCCATGATTTTAATCCTCCTAAAAATAATGTTTCACATTGTGAAACGTCGTTTCAAAATTTATGTTTTTATTATAACACCGAAAAACAGAATGTCAAACATGTTTTTACTTTAATGCAATTTTTATAGGTTCTGTTATTTTTGTTCAAAAAAATTGTGAAATATTTGCAATTATGTCTTTTTTATTTTTGAAATATGTTATATAATACATATGTATTGGTTCATAATATAGAACTTGGTTTTGTAATATGAAACTATTGGATATGATAACACTGATTTATGTTTTCCAAAATGTTTTGCCGTAAATCAGGCATACATATATATCACACTATCTATTTTTAAGGAGGATTTTCCATGGACCGCAAATATGATGTCATCACATTAGGAGAGATTCTGCTTCGTCTTTCCACCCCGATCAACGGACGTCTTGCACAGGGCGATACTTTAATGAAACATTTAGGAGGTGCCGAGTTAAATATCGCTTCCGAGATCGGACAACTCGGCTTAAAGACAGCAATGATCTCTAAGATTCCTAACAATCTGCTCGCCGCATTCATCAAAAACCAGATGAACGCTTCCCGCGTCAGTGAAAATTACCTGATCTCCGACACAGCAGATGACAGCCGCATCGGTGTTTACTATTACGAATATGGTTCCTATCCGCGCAAACCGCGTGTCGTCTACGACAGGAAACATTCTTCCATCAATAACATCGACATCAAAGATGTGCCGGAAACCATGTTTTATAACACACGCCTGTTCCACACCAGTGGGATCACCTTAGGTCTTGGCGGCAACGCACAAAAATTTGCGATCGAATGTATCCGCAAATTCAAAGAGCAGGGAACCCTGATCTCTTTTGATGTCAACTACCGTGCCAATCTCTGGACCGGCGAGGAGGCAAGAGCCTGCATCGAGCAGATTCTTCCTTATGTAGATATCTTCTTCTGCTCCGAAGATACCGCACGCCTGACTTTCGGCAAAACAGGCACGATCGAGGAAATCCAGAAGTCTTTCTGCGAGGAATATCCTATCTCTGTGGTTGCCTCCACAGAGCGCACGGTCATCACTCCAAAGAAACACAATTTTACTTCCATTATCTATTCTGCAAAAAATGATTCTTACTACCGCGAGGAACCATACAACAACATTGATGTGGTCGACCGTATCGGAAGCGGTGACGCCTATGTTTCCGGTGCTCTCTACGGCTACTTAAAACACAAGGACTGCAGAAAAGCATTAGAATATGGAAATGCCATGGCAGCGATCAAGCACAGTGTCATCGGAGATATGATCACGACCGACCTTGAGGAGATCGACAGTATTATTGCAGAACACAAAAATACGGGGTATCATTCGGAGATGAACCGATAGAATGCACGCTCTATGAACATTCTATTGTCGTGAATTAAAAAATCGGAATATCCATATCAGTTTTCCCTGGATATTCCGGTTTTTTTCATTACAAGATGTTGAAGTTTGTATGCACTATTTGGTGTCAACATCTTTACATTTTCTCACATCACTTCACGGATCACACGCTCCACATTTTTGTATGCGATCTTTTCGAGTGCATCCTCACTGAACCCTGTTTTCTGCAGTGCATCAAATAATTTTTTCATATCCGTGCAGTCAGCGATCTCAAATTTTCCCTCAATCCCATCAAAATCCGTCCCGATTCCGACACACTCAATCCCGCCAACATTGACCAGACGCTTTACATGTTCACACATTGTTTCGATCCGGCTCACTTTATCCACAGGATCTGTATTTAAAAACAGTGGATAAAAATTAAGTCCTGCCACACCACCATGTTCCGCTAATACCCGTATCATATCATCCGTCAGATTTCTCGTTGCAGGAGCAAGTTCCCTGCAGTTTGAGTGTGATGCCACAAACGGGCCCCTCACAAGTTCTGCCACATCATAAAAACCACCATCCGATAAATGGGACACATCCACAAGGATTCCAAGCTCTGCCATATATGTAACAGCTTTCCTGCCAAACGGTGTCAGTCCAAGCTGCATCCGTTCTGCCTCTTTTGCATGCGGATGACCGAAACAGTTATCATCATTCCAGGTCAGCGTAATCAGCCGGACTCCCATCTGATAAAGCTTATCGATCCGTTCCATTTTTCCATCCACAATACATCCGTTTTCAACAGTCAGAAAGGCAGAAACTTTTCCCTGCCGCCAGTTGCACTGTAATCCTTCGTAGTTATAAGCCGGTGCAATAATGTCCGAACAGGTTTCCATGGTATTTTGGTATACTTCGTACATATCCTGCATCTGTTTCCGGATCTCTGCATCGGTATACCAGAGATTATTTTTTTCCGTATATGCCAGTCCCGGATCACTCCAGTTTTCTTCTCTTTTCTGCTGTAAAAACATGGCAAAAAACTGTGCCTTTGCGCCACACTGGTGCAGTCTTTTCGCATCCACCATCGTGTTTCTTAGTTCCCCTGCCGTCTTTTTTTGCTGTGCGGCTGCCTTCGCTAACGTATCGCAATGCATATCGATGTAATTCATGTCGGATATACCCTTTCTTTCTGATCTTTAAACCGTCGCATTTTTCTTTTCGCTGCGCGGTTCTTTTAATATCATTTTATTCCGCAGCACGCAAAATAGCAACCCGACGTAAATCCCGTTGACTGCCGCTAAGATCACATTTGTGGAAAAAAACGGAACTGCCACTGTATAAATTACGCCATATCCAAAATTTACCATAATATAAATTACCATCACACGCACGATCAACCCGATACTGCACGCCATCCCCAACAGAAAGCCCATCCGGTTGCCCTGTAGTAGAGACTGACGCAGCGCATGGATCAAAAACCACACAAAAGCAGCAATGACCAGAACGCCCGCAATGATCCCAAAATAACAAAATATATTTCCCAGCAGATATTCGCCGTCCGATCCTGTCCCCTGCATCAGAAATGTCCGGTTTCCAAACAGGCTGTATCGAGCAACCGCATCTTTTATCATTCTGTTCTGATATCCAAATTCACCTGTATGCGTAAGCCTGGCGAGCACATAGCCGCCTGGCAGGAACGTATACTTATAAAAAAAAGCCACACCAACCCCCAGAATACCAGCCACAAGCAATGCCAGCTCTACAAGGTATTTTTTCTTTTCGTTTCCAAATATTCCACGAAGCACAGATGCCACCAGCAGGAACAGACAGACCACGGCATTTTCCACAACCGCCCCATTACTCATCGGCAGTGAAATGAGCCCTGCTGCTAATACCATAAACGGGATAATGATCCAGCCGGCTGATTTTAAAATTCCCTGAAATCCCTGTCCCCGGTACTGATAAATAATTCCCGCAAAGATCACTGGCAGCAGCACCTGTACACTGTAACTTGCCAGCAGCGCTGTCTGATAGTTTCCAAGGATGCCACCCGACCACACCAGACACAGGCAGATCATATACAAAGCATATACCGCACGGATATGCAAAAACAGCCATGTGTAATCGAAATACATGATCACAAAGATCATTGCAAAACTGACTGCATTGACCACAAGCAGCGAACCGACCTGCGCCGCCTGTACTCCGCCTTCATTGATTTTTGCGTCAATAGTCAACGATATCAGCATGGATGCCCCGGTCAGAAATACCGCCAGCACAAATAATTTCCACGGAAACGCCGGTCTGTGGATCCGGTTTAAGGCACAGCCGGTCTCCACCGGATCGCCCATCTGCCGCACGGCCTCTCTCTCTGCATCCTCTTTACTCATGCCCTCCGCCTGATACTCTTTTGCCTGTTCCTCGATGTGTCCCCGGATCTCTTCTGCCACAAGCGATCTTGCACGTTTATTCTGGATCTGCTCTTTCAGAGTTTCCATATATTCTGTGTATTCCATGAATATGTATCCTTTCCCTTTTTTCGCATTTCGTTTGTTCTCATATTTTTTATGTATTTTTTCAACATTTTCCTGCGTTGTTCCAAAATTTTATTGCCCCAATATTTTTATGCATCATTCCAACATCTTGCTGCCTCAATATCTTTCTGTGTTATTCCAATATTTTTATATAATCCAAATACAGTTTTCTCTGGTTTTCAGACACACGCCTCCGCTCCCCTGCAGGAGAGCACATTGGTGACTGCTGCGGCATAAGTGTTCCACTCTTCTTTTTTCTCTTTTAAAATGCGTCTGCCTTCTCTGGTAATGTGGTAATATTTGCGTGTTTTTCCGCTTGCGTCATCCTCGTAGGCAGTGACCAGATTATTTGCCTCTAACGTATGTAAAAGTGGGTAAAGTGACCCTGCCTTTAACTCAAATACATTTTCCGATCTGCTGCGCAGTGTCTCGATCATCTCATACCCGTACATGTCTTTTTCATCTAAAAGACGCAGGATCAGCATGGAAAGGCTGCCCTGGATCAGTGATTTATTTAACATATGAATCCTCCCTCGTTTTCCCGCTTTATTTTTGTTCGCTTTACTATATATAGACTGTCTATGCATATATTATATAGATAGTCTATATATGTCAAGACATTCTTTGCTTTTTATTGTAGAGATTTCTTATGGATTTTTATAGAAATGGATGAATCTCTCATATATTTTAAGATTTTCACCCAAAATATTCTCTCTATCTGCCATTAAACCTGCCGATTGGGCGAAAAAACACATTTTTGAATATTAATCTCCCAAAGATTATGGAAATCACGGGCGAATTAAAGTCATTTTTTTATAATTCACCCATTTTTCAATATTATGTAAACTAATTTTAAAAAAATCGGGCGAAACCAGACTCTGTTTTTCTGATTTCGCCCACAGCTTTCTAATATTATAAAATCATGTTCCACTCACAGCATATTCCAAGCCATTTCAGCCATTTTCCTATATAAATGCCGGATTCCCTCACAGATTTTTCTCGCAACCAGTGGATTATTCATAGTATATAAATGTATTCCATCGATATCACTCACAAGCAGATCCATGATCTGACTTAATGCGTAAGACATTCCTGCATCAAAAAGCGCTTCTTTATTATCCTCATATTTATGAATAATTTTCTGAAACCGTACCGGAAAAGAAGCTCCACACATCGTTACCATCCGTCTGATCTGAGCCGCATTGATCACCGGCATGATTCCCGGAATGACCGGAACATTTATTTCCGCAATCCTGCAGTCATCAACAAACCGGAAAAATTTCAAATGACAGACTTTTCTTTTTCTTAGTATATATCTCGGAAATTTTCATATCTGTACTCCATTTCTATGCCTGTTCTGCCCTCAGTTTTTTCGCTGCCTCCACCATATTTCTAAGGCTCGCATCCGTTTCCGGTTTTACACCGCTGTGTGTCAGACGAAACGCCGGAATAGGTTGTCCATAGCTTAAAACTATAGACAACCTATTATAATCATTTATTTACAATTTCATTATTTTGAAACCAGGATCATCCTATTCCCGGTTCCATATATTTTTTTAACGCATTCAGATAAGCCGTTCCGATCCTGCTCGTCATTCCCTTTCGATGCATAATGTAACCGATCCGCATCTCACTCTCGTCCGCTAACGGAACGGCGATAATATCCTTTCCATTTAACTTCTTATCGATCACACCACTGCATACCGTATATCCATTTAACCCGATCAGCAGATTAAACAGCGTTGCCCTGTCTCTCACACGGATATTTTTCTTTCTCTCCGAAGGTGAAAAAATCTCCTCGGAAAAGTAAAAAGAATTGTGTTCTCCCTCCATCCTGTCCCTTGTATTTATCCTCTAAAATCGCAGCCTGTTCTAACACCTGTCTGGCATATCCTAAAAAATCCTCACCTTCCTGTGACAGGACGATACCCTTGTTGGTTCTCTGAAAAATAACGATATTCATTTCTTTTTCAAGTTCGTGGATCGCGTTGGTAAGGCTGGGCTGGGAAATATATAATTTTTTTGCCGTGTTTGTGATCGTGCCGTTCTCAGCGACTGTTACCACATATTTTAACTGTTGAAGTGTCATGGCTGCTCATGATTTTTATTTATTTTATGCAAGACTTTCACGGATCATTTTTATATCATAATCCGGTGCTGCTTTCATTACAGCCTCATAAATCTTCCTGACTTCGTCAACCGGTTCTTCCAGTTCGTCTGCAATCATTTGTAAATTCTTTCCACGACGCACCTTCTTCACTATGAGTGCAATTTCTCTCTCCTGCATTCCCTTTTGTATTCCTTTTTTCTCTCCAGACCTCTCCCCGGTCCGCAAGCCATCCTCATAAAATAAATCAATTAATACGCTGTTCTTTACTTTTTTGTTTTCTTTTGCCATTCAAAAATCCTTTCTCCTTGTTACATGAAATGGCTTTTGAATGCTTTTCTTTATTATATAAAACCTCCAAAGCTTGTTCAAGCCATTCCGCACATATTTTATTTGCTATGATAAACGGTGATACACCACGACACGATTCTGTTTTGAATCGCATTGACTGATTTTAGATACTCTTTGACAGAGAAAAGGGACTGCAAAACCGTTCTCAGGTTTGCAGTCCCCCTTAGGAAGAATTCGTAATTCAATTTTTTAGATACACAACATCTACAAGATGCATGGCATCTTACAGATGCCAGATATCCTCATTGTACTGTGCAATGGTACGGTCTGATGAGAAGAATCCTGCCTTGCTGATGTTGACAAGCATTTTCTTGGCCCATGCCATACGGTCTTCGTAATCTGCGTAGATACGTTCTTTGGTTGCAACGTACTCCTCGAAATCCGGGAGAGTCATGAACCAGTCTTTGTTTAACAGCTCGTTGTAAAGACGCTCTAAGTTCTCTGCACATCCAACTGCTTTCATCTGGTCGCTTACGATAAAGTCGATCGCACGTTTGATGTTTGCATCATTCTCGTAGTAGCTTCTGGAAACGTAATCTGCTTTCTCGTAGTGTTTGATAACTTCCTCAGAAGACTCACCGAAGATATAAATGTTATCATCGCCAACGAACTGATGCATCTCAACATTTGCTCCGTCCATGGTTCCGATTGCAACGGCACCGTTTAACATGAATTTCATGTTGGATGTTCCACTTGCCTCTTTGGAAGCTAAGGAGATCTGCTCATGGATATCTGCTGCCGGGATCAGTTTCTCAGCTAATGTTACGTTGTAGTTTTCTACCATTACTACTTTTAAGTATGGTGCGACTTCCGGATCATTTGCGATCAGTTCCTGTAAGCAGAGGATCAGATGAATGATGTCCTTTGCAATGATATATGCCGGAGCAGCTTTTGCACCAAAAATAACAGTGATCGGACGTGCCGGTTTCTTTCCTGCTTTGATCTCGAAATATTTGTGGATCACATAAAGAGCATTCATCTGCTGTCTCTTGTACTCGTGTAATCTCTTGATCTGGATATCGTAGATGGAGTTGTCATCTAACTCGATGCCCTGTGTTTTTGCAAGATAATTCTTTAACTCTGTCTTTCTTGTACCTTTTACTGCAAGAAGTTTCTTTAATACTTCCTCATCATTTACATATGCGCCGAGTTTCTCTAACTCTTCTGCATTTTTCTTAAATCCAGGTCCGATTAAGGATGTGATAAATTCGGTCATCTCCGGATCACAGTGTAATAACCAGCGGCGGAATGTGATACCGTTTGTCTTATTATTAAACTTCTCCGGATAAATCCTGTAGAAGTTATTTAACTCTGTATTCTTTAAAATCTCTGTATGCAGGTAAGCAACACCGTTGACACTGTATCCGTAATGAATATCCATATGTGCCATATGAACGCGTTTCTCATCATCAATGATCGCTACGGATTTGTCATCATATTTCTTTACAACACGGCTGTTTAACTCATAAATAATCGGCAGTAACTGTGGAACAGCTTTCTCTAAGAAATGGATCGGCCATTTTTCAAGTGCTTCGGCTAAGATCGTGTGGTTTGTGTAAGCACAGGTCTTAGATACAATGTCGATCGCCTCATCCATTAAGATGCCGCGCTCCATCAACAGACGGATCATTTCCGGAATCACCATACTTGGGTGTGTATCGTTGATCTGGATCACTGCATACTCGTTTAATTTGTGAAGATCTCCGCCTCTTGCAAGTGTCTCATCAATGATCAGGCGCGCTGCATTGCTGACCATGAAGTACTGCTGGTATACACGAAGGATTCTTCCCTTATCATCGGAATCATCCGGATATAAGAATAATGTTAAATTCTTTGCAATATCCTCTTTGTCAAAATCGATGCCCTCACCAACTAAACTCTCATCTACTGTTTCAACATCGAACAGATGAAGTTTTGTGGTACGATTCTCATAACCAATCACATCGATATCATATAATCTGGACTGTAACGTAAAACCGCCGAACTGAATCGGATAAGTAACGTCTGTTTTTGTCAGCCAGCTTTCTTTTTCGATCCACGGGTTTGGTGTTTCATTCTGCAGGTTGTTTTTAAATACCTGTTTGAACAATCCGTAATGGTAATTTAAACCAACACCGTCACCGTTTAAACCAAGGCTTGCGATAGAATCAAGGAAGCATGCTGCAAGACGTCCAAGTCCGCCATTTCCTAAGGATGGCTCCGGCTCAACCTCCTCGATCTCTGCAAGGCTCTTGCCGTTGTCTGCTAAAAGTTTTTTCACATCCTCATAGATGCCAAGGTTGATCAGATTGTTGGATAATAATTTACCGATCAGAAACTCAGCGGAAATGTAATATAATTTACGTTTTCCCTGATTGCTGACTTTTTCCTTAGCCATTCCTTTTGTCATCTCAAGCAGTGCATAGTAAAGTTCCTCATTTGTGCACTGTGAAATCTCTTTGCCACATCTGTTTGCTACGATTTCCTGTAATTTCATGTTTTCCTCCATGTTCCGCGCCCCCCGGCGCTGTTTTCATTATGTTCCCCAACCAATGTTTATGCATGTTCCTGTTGTCCTGATTTCGCTTTTTTTCGCAAAATCATTGTTTACGATGTTATTATAGTTTCCGCAATCACTTTTTTCTTGTAATATTGACTCAAAAAGTGGTACAATCCTATCATTATGAATATTTTAGAATATGAAAACTATCAGGAAAAAATTTTACATGGCGATCCTTTATTCCCTTATATTACCTATCTCTGTTCAATTCCGCTGGATTTTGGGTATGTGCCGATGCACTGGCACGATGAAATGGAAATTATCTATATAAAAAAAGGAAACGGCACGATTACGGTCGATTTTACACAGCACACGGTCTCTGCAGGGGATATCGCACTGATCCTTCCGGGACAGCTTCACTCGATCGGTCAGTTTGAATCCGAATCCATGGAGTACGAAAATATCATTTTTCATCCAAACATGCTGATCTCCAAGAAAACAGATACCTGCAACACGGACTATCTGGTTCCTCTACTGTCCGGTAATGTCTCTCTGCCGCTTTTATATACCCCGGACAGTCCACACTATGCGGAGATTTCTGCCTGCATCGACGCGAACGATGAAATCTGTAAAACTTATCCGTCCGGTTATCAGCTCTTTATCAAAGGGCAGTTATTTCTGCTGTTTTATATTTTGTTTCACAAATGCAGCACAAAGGAACCATCCGGGAAAGACCGCAGCAAATCCTTAGAAAAAATGAAACTGATCTTAAAATATGTGGAAAACAATTATATGGAAAAGATCACGATCGAAGATATCGCAAATGAAGTAGGACTGAGCCAGTCCCATTTTATGAAATATTTTAAAAATACCATGGGAACCTCTTTCGTCGATTATCTCAACGAATACAGGCTCACCATGGCATCAAGACTTCTGATCTCCTCCGACTCCTCGATACTTGCAATCGCATCGGAAGTCGGTTTTGAAAATCTTTCTTATTTTAACCGTATTTTTAAGAAACGCTTTGGGCAGACACCTCGTGAGTACCGCAGGCGGCAATCGCCGGCTTGATGAGATTCTCATAGAATTCTTCCGCCGGCTGTGGTTTGCCGAACAAAAATCCCTGGATATAATCCGGGTCTAATTCGGAGATCTTTGCAAATTCATCCTCTGTCTCAATTCCCTCAACACAGATCGTCAGATCAAGTTTATGCGTCATCGTGATGATCTGTGTCATCAGATCATGTTCATACTGATTATTCAGTGCTTTTAATGTGAACGACCGGTCAATCTTGATATAATTCGGTCTTAAATCGCCAAGACAGTGCAGATTCGAATAACCGGTTCCAAAATCATCTAAAATGACAAGCACTCCGTTTTTCTTTAATCCGTCCCACAATTTCTGAAAATGTGTATTGGTATCCAGATAACCGCTCTCTGTCAGCTCAATTCCCACCGCGGAAGGCTCTAATCCATACAGGCGCAGCGCTGTCAGTATCTCCGTCAGGACACGGCTCTTCATGACCTGCACATAGGAAAGATTGATATTGATGCGGAAATTCGGAATGTATTTCTGCCACCTGCTGCAGGTCGAGATTGCCTGATGCAGCATCCATTTTCCTGCCGGAATGATCAGACCGGTCTCCTCTAACAGAGGAATAAACTCAACCGGTGAAATACGCTCCCAGTGCACTTTCTCATCTGCATCATGACCATCCTCACCCACACATACCGCTTCTTTTTTCGTTTCTCCATCCTCACATCTCTCTGGCATGGAAAAACGCATCAGTGCCTCCGCACCAACCAGCCGGCGTGTCTTTGTGTCCACGATCGGCTGATAATAAGTCTCAAACCCTTCAAACCCATGGTTTACCGCATGATGCAGCTGCCGTGTGATCTGCTTTTTGCGCAAAAAAACGTCATAATCTTCCTGCATATATATATAACAGCGGTTCTTTCCCTGATCTTTTGCTGTATTTAATGCATACTCTGACAATTTCATGATATTTTCATAGGTCCCGGATGTTTTTGCAGTATCGACTGCACCCGCAGATATGGTAAACACAGATTTATAACCGTTTTCCTCGATAAATGTATCCAAACTCTTGCGAATATTTTTATAAAGTTCCGTTGCTGCTTCCATATCTCCGCCCGAAAAATCGACCACCATAAATTCATCCGCTAATATCCGGTACAGCCTCTGCGACGGTTTGATATTTTCCGCGATACAGTCTGCTGTACTCTTTAAGATATAATCTCCGTACTCCATTCCGAAGTCACCGTTGATATCACGAAAATCATCGATTCCGATGCGGAGGAAAAATCCATCCGGCAGTCCATCCTCAAACTGTTCTACATAAGCGGAAAGACTTGATTCGCCAAGCAGTCCGCTGACATTGTCTGCCTTCTGTTTCTGACCGATCTCATTGATGCATCCGACTAAAAAATGCGGTTTCCCGTCAGCATCATTTAATACACGCCCCCTGCAGTTGATCCACACCGGTTTCCCAGCGCGGTCTAACCACCGGTAATGCATGTTATGAAAAACGATCTCCCCGCTCATAATACGCCGGAATTCATCATCCAGGCGCGACTGGTCTTCCGAATATACAAATGTATGATGTGCTTTTGCCGCATCATCAAAATTATCCCCCGGTAAAAGGAAACGCTCTGTCGCATGTTTTGAGATCTTATAGCAGTCTTTCTGCAGATCAAACACATACAGATAATCATCCATACACGGATTAAACAATTCCACGATATATTCCATCTGTTCTCTTGAAAAACTATTCATTATAGGTTCCATATTCTTCTCCAATTCTGTAATCTACAAAAACGTTATCTTAATTTTATAATTCGTTGCTTTTATTTTTTCAAAAATATACGGTAATATTCGCTCAAAATCCCTGATACGGCAGCATATAGTATCCGATCACACCACTCAAAATCCCCGATATGGCAGCATATAGTATCCGATCACACCGCTTAAAATCCCGACAGCAGCTCCTGCAGTGACATCCCATACGGTATGCACGCCCCCGATCACACGGATCACGGCAATCATAATTCCGATCATTGCTAAAATACAGCCCGCCACTGGATTGCGCACAAATACCGTGACGGCGATCACAAATACAGAAAAAACATGACGGCTTGGAAATGATTTTCCTCCCGCGTCTTTATCGATCACCGGCGGTAGATCATATTTCTCATACGGGCGCGGTTCATTGACGATCTTGCGGAACAATGTCACGACCACAAATGAAACTGCAGGAACAAGCACTGCCTGCGGCAGTAACGTATCTCTCTTAAGCAGCAGCGAGATCAGATAAAGCGGATAGCTCACAAAAACAATTCCGGTAAGCAGCCGGTTTGCCAGAATAATCCTGCGGACTTTTTTTTCATCCTGTAAAAAATACCCGGTCATCTTCCGGTAAGTCTCCCGTGTCATGATGAGGCCTCACTTCCCACAACGGATAAAAATGCACCTATAAAAATACAAAAATCTGAAATATTAAATATAATCCCTCTCAGCCATTTCGGTCCAAAGTTAAATTTCACATAATCGACCACATATCCTTTTGTATAGCGGTCGAGCAGATTATTTAATCCACCGCCAACCAATAGAGATGCGCCTGTTTTACTAAGACGGTGTCCCGGCATACGGAGCAGGAAATAATATAAAATTCCGACAAAAAACATAATCACTGTATGAAGTGCGCGCATCACACGCGGTTTTTTAGCAAGAAAATTAAGTGCTGCTCCACGGTTATAATATTTTTCGATCAGAATCTTATTCCGACGTCCCGGATGCACCACGTACCTGGCATATTTCCTGTCCATGTGACGTTTGATCCAGAAATCAGAACCGAAAGCAATCCCTGCTATCAATATATATGGCATATTTTTTTTCACATTTTTCCTCCGCACTGTCATATTTCTTTCTAATTATAGTACTTTTTGATCTATTTTCCAAGCACCTGATTGCGGTATTCGTTCGCCGATACCCCAACCTGTTTTTTGAACACGCGCGAAAAATGCGCCAGATTCAGGTTGGCGCACATGCACTCGATCGCCTCTTCTAACTCGTCCATATTCGACGGCTTCAGCAAAAAACGCGTCACACCAAGCCGTATCGCTTCCTTGGCATATTCAAAATCGCGATACCCGGTAAGCACGCTCACTTCAAGATCCGGAAACTGTGAATTTAATGCTGCAATCATCTGCAGACCATTCATCTCCGGCATACAGATATCCATAAAAACAATATCAGGTCTTTCTTTTTCAATCAGATTCTTTCCTTCCGTTCCATCATTTGCGGTCGCAACAACACGGCAGTTCCAGCGCTCCCACGGAATACTTCTTGAAAGTCCCTCCACAATGATCGGCTCATCATCTACCAGCAATACCTTATACATGCATTGTTCTCCCCTTCTCTTTATATACCAAAATCGACGATCCCAAAGGGCTCGCCGATTCTGATTCATGGGCTTTAGCCTGTTGAGTGCATCGGAGTTTCTCCCAACGGAGAAATGGAGATGTGCGAAACAATAAACTACCTGCTATGCGGGTGGTGCAACAAATTTGTTATACAAAAAAATCACCTTTCCGCTAAAATAGAGTTGTTCAGGCTACTATTTAACGAAAGGAAAGGTGATTTTAATGGCAAATCAAACAAATTCTATGGCACATACAAAATGGATATGCAAATATCATATTGTATTCACACCAAAATACAGAAGAAAAGTAATATACAATCAGTACAAAGAAGATATCAGAGATATTATCAAAGCATTGTGTAAGTATAAAGGTGTGGAAATAATAGAAGGACACTTAATGCCAGATCATATCCATATGTTGGTAAGTATTCCACCGAAATATAGTATATCACAGTTTATGGGATATTTAAAAGGAAAAAGTCACATTGTCCTTGCACTCCAGGTAAAAAGCGTTTACTATAACAATTGATTTTAAAAGTAATTACCATGTAACCTGCAGGAGGATTTTATCAATGAAAGTTTATGTATGTTTCCCGAAAGGAAAGGCGAAAGCACTGACTATGAGCTACGATGACGGCAAAATTCAGGATGAGCGCCTTGTTTCCATTTTTAACCGCTATGGTATACGGGGAACTTTTAATTTAAATTACGGAATGATCGATAAAGAAGGTCTCATTCCACCGCGCATCAAAAGTTCACGGATCAATGAACTTTACGCCGGACATGAAATCGCAACCCATACCATGACCCACCCGACCATTGCACGCTGTCCAATGACGGAAGTTGCCGAAGAAATTTTAGCTGACCGCAAAGGCTTAGAGCAGATCACCGGCCGCATCATCCGCGGACATGCTTATCCAAACGGATCTTACAATGAAGAAATCAAACAGTTATTCCGCCAGCTTGGCATTGCATATGCCCGCGTCGTAGAACCGGCAGCTGACTTTACACTTCCAACCGACCCTCTTGAATGGCATCCGACCTGTCATCATGATGCACCGGATCTGATGGAAAAAGCTGAATTTTTTGCAGAATTCAAGAAAAAACAATATTTAAAATTAATGTATGTCTGGGGACACAGTTATGAATTTGACAATCATGATAACTGGAATGTCATTGAAGATTTCTGTGCCTATATGGGCGGCAGAAATGATATCTGGTATGCAACCAACATCGAGATCATTGATTATATGGATGCCGCCAGACGTCTGATTTTCTCAGCAGACTGCAGAAGAGTCTACAATCCGAATGCCATCAGTGTCTGGCTTGAAATTGACGGAGATACTGTGATAGAAGTAAAAGGCGGCACCTGCCTGGAAATTTAATCATAACCTTCTTAATCATCATGCTTTTTTCGCTCTGTCGTTTTTCGTATAAACTGTTTTACCAGTTCATAAACAAGAAATCCAAACAGTCCGCCAATCGTATTTAAGATCAGGTCATCTACATCAAGACTTCCGACCTTGAACACAAGCTGCAGTATTTCCACAACAAGACTCAATTCAAAGCTGTAAAGCACCGTATACCGCAGTTTTCTGCACCGTTCATAGTAGATTGGCAAAAAAGTTCCAAATGGCATGAATGCAATGATATTTCCCACAAGGTTTAAAACCACTGCATAAGTACCGAGAACTTTTCGATAACGTATGAAACGCATGATTTCTTTTAATGGCACAAGATTATAGTGATATGCTCTCTCACTGTAAGTCCGTCCCATTTTTTCTGAAAAGAATAAGAAATAAAACAACACCGCAAAATAAACAGTGAACAATACGCCGGCAATCAGCCGGCGTCTTTTTTTTCTGTCATCCATCGCATTATTTACATCCATACTGTTCATAGTATGCATCAATTGCTTTTTTTATCTCATCATTAATGACAATTTTGCCCTGACACTCCTTATTGTAAAGATGTTCTACGACCTCTTCCATCGTTACAATCGCATTTGTCGGAAAACCATAAGTTTCCCGGATTTCATCAAGTGCACTCATTTTACCGCCAAGTCCCATTTCCATACGGTTTAAAGAAACCATCAGGCCAACGATCTCAACATTTGCAGCTCCTCTTACTTTCGGAACTGTCTCCTCCATGGATTTACCGGATGTTGTAACATCCTCGATCATGACAACACGGTCACCATCTTTTAAACTGCTTCCAAGGAAACTTCCCTTATCTGCTCCGTGGTCTTTTTCTTCTTTTCTATCCGAACAGTAACGGACTTCTTTTCCATACAATTTGCTGAATGCAACTGCTGTTACAACACTGATCGGGATTCCCTTGTATGCCGGTCCGAATAATACATCAAAATCATCTCCATACTTCTCATGGATCGCCTTTGCGTAATACTCACCAAGACGCATTAACTGTGAACCTGTCACATAAGCTCCTGCATTCATAAAAAATGGGGATTTGCGTCCACTCTTTAATGTAAACTCTCCAAATTTGAGCACATCACTCTCAACCATAAACTCGATAAATTCCTGCTTGTACTGTTCCATTTTATCTACGACCTCCTGTTTAACTTCCTTAATATCGATTGTTTGCACCTGATTCTCTCGTGTCTTCACAATTATTTTTATACTATCATAAGTGTCTTGGAATCTCAATCTCTTTTAACTTCATTTTTTAACCTGTAGAAAAGACATTAGAATTTTTATCAGACAAGACCCTATTTTAAATCTTCTGTTTCATAACATATCTGTCTATTCCGTCAGTTCTCCTATCACTGTGATAAATCTTTGCTCTGTAAGACCGGAACTTTCTATGGTAAATATAACTCCATCTTTTTCAAAAACAGCGACATAACTATACCCGCCAGTCTGCCCGATCGGATAACATCCCGCTGTGACCGTAATCCCATGCACCAGAGACGTGGCTAAATGTGTATCTGTAAATCTTGTCACGATCCCGGATTCCGTTGTACGAACTCCGATTTTCAATGTACGTTCTCCACTTTCATCCGAATAGATCAGACTATTATTATCATCCACTGCTTCTCCTGCTTTATCATATCCAACATGATAAACACCATCCGACAGAATGAATCCATCCGGAATGGAAGTCGGACAGATCTTTGTTCCAAAATATTCTTCCAGCCCTGCTGCATCATAAGAAACAATCTGATACGGTTCTGCTACATCATAGGCTATACTTTCCATTTCGCGAATCTCATTAAAGATCAGACCGGTATCCTCTTCTGCTTTTTCCACCCCTGCCTCATCCGCTGATCCGGCTGCTGTACTTCCATACATACCATCATAATCATTGAAAACCGTATCCACAGAGTTATTTTTGTTTCCTGAATATCCATTCCTGATCCTTCCATAAAACATTCCTGCACCGATGATCAGCACAAATGCTGTCATACACATCGCCGCCGAAATAGTGATATGCGCAGGCTGTTCCTTCTCTAAAGGGATTTTTTCTCTTATAACATAAAACATCCGCTTCATCCGTGATTTTGATTTTATCTCAACTTCCGCATCTGAAACATACTTTGGATCAATATGCCCGAATGCATCAATCAGATCATCTGCTTTCACTGCTCACACCTCGATTCCTTCCTGAGCAAGACATTTCCGTAAACTTTCCCTTGAACGCATCAGAGACGATTTTACCTTGCTCTCACTGATGGAGAATCTCTTTGCAATTTCAGCTATACTGTCAAAATACCAGTACCTCCGCACAAAGATCCTGCGGTTTTCTGTCTTCATCCCAGCCAGAAAACGGTTAATCATCTCCGCAAGTTCCATATTTTCCACATGTAACTCCATATTTTCACCGGAAATACAGTCCTGCATCTCTTCATATATGTAAGAAATTTCTCCCTCTCCACGCTTTTTCGAATGATTTTTCCGGTAGCGGTCTAAGGATAGATTTCTTGTAATCGCTCCTAAAAACGCCTGCAATATCCCCGGCCGCTCTGTCGGCATGGAATTCCACGCCCGGAACCATGTATCATTCATACACTCTTCACAATCACTTTCATTGTGCAGTACATTCTGTGCTATCTTGTGACAATATGCTCCGTATTTCTGCTGTGAGCATGTAATTGCCCTCTGATCTCTGACCCAGTATAACTCAATAATCTTTTCATCCTCTAAAAACTGCCCCACGATCCGAATCATATCCTCCTGTAATGTTTATCCTGTTCTGTTATGATTTTACAGAGCATCTGCCGCACCAATAAAAACAGGTATCCCATTCTCCCTGTCTATGATCGCATAGACAAATGGCCTGTCCAGCACAACATTTTCCACTGCCTCCAGACACCCCATTGTTTCCACTTCCACAACTGTTGCCGCCCCGGCCTTTGTACCAAGTTCATTCACTTCAATCTTTGTCCGGTGCAATACCCGGCTGATATACAGATTATCCCCATTTTTACAATTCCCCATCTGTGAAAAATCTGCTAATTTCTCATCAAATGCATCATGCATTCCCATTCTGTCTAAAACTTCCGCTAATTCTTTCTGCGTCTCCGCCTTAAACTTTGGCATACCTGTTTGCACTATTGTATCATTTGCCTGAGCAATTGTCTTTAGAAAAGTTTCTCCATTCATCTGACTGATATAATCTCTGATATCCATATTCTCATCCGGAAGCAGTGCAACAAAGTCAAAGCCTTCTTTATACGGCTTGATAAATCCAACGGCATGCTCTTCCTTCAGAAAAGAATATTCCTCCGAATACATCATTGATACTGTTGAATGATTACCATCAATATCATAAAAATCAGCATCATGCACCTGTTCCTTTTCATACGGGTCCTGCCACTCCCCCTCAAATGCCACTGCATTTACAAGATACATAATAGCATATGGCGGTATCTGATCCATGATATCTTTGATCATTCCATCCGTGCGCCGGTCGATCCAGCGATTGATATCCTTTGTCGTTTTTTCATCAAAAGCCGAGGCAAAGATATCTGCCTGATAAAATTCAGCGTTTAACTTCAGAAAATCATCTGCCGGTACAAAGTTCTCATCAGAATCTTTGTACCAGATAGAATTCGCTGTATATAAATGATTATTTTTTTCCTTTGGCATGGAACTTTGCAGACGCTGTAACTCCCGATTGAGAAGATCAAGCGAGCAGTCTGCCGTACCGCAAAGTACACTCTCCATCTGTTCCAAAGTCTCGCCTGATGCTCCGTTTGCAGTCATGGCAAGCGCATTTATCACGGAATATGGTGATATCATTGTATTTTTTCCAGCTTCATAGCTATTTTGAAAAGCCTTTATTGCAAAATCAGCATAACTGTCCGCAAATATTTTGTCTGATTTTTCATCCGATGGCAGCATCTGAACATTATCTCCGGATTTTCCAGTATCTTCTTTCGTTACATTCAATTTCCTTGTCGATCCTGAAAGATGCATGCCTTCTACATTAGAACACGCAGCTATCCCTGATAACAGAATACCAGCTGTTAAAAATAATGCTACTATCTTTTTTGCTCTTTTTTTCATCTTCTCTTCCTCCATTGTATCTGTTTCCTGTTGTTTCATTCATTGCTCTTCTATAGAAAAAGACGCAAATGGGTAACTGCCCGTTGCGTCTTTTTCCAATTTTTTCCAGCATAGAATTTGCCTTACTATATTTTCCAGTCCCCATGTAACACATCACTGTAAGACAATCTAATTCGTCATTTTCTACTGAAATCTTCTTTCTGATCTTTTCCAGCTCTTTTGGTCTCAACATCATTCGCGATAAGTATATCATATTTCACCAGTCGTTTTCCACATAACCGTAAAAAAGTAAAAAACCATACGATACATTTTCTATATATATCGCATGGCTTTACTTATTGCTTTACTTATTGCTTTTCAACTGAAACAATTGTTCCCGAAAATGCATCCACTTCTGAAAGTTCCCCGGTATATGTTACTTTTACTTTATCTCCAACAGAAACATTTTCCAATCCCTGTGGTTTTGCATCAAAACTTAATTCATAGGAAGCACCACTATCATCTGTCACAATAAACATAAAATCTTTGATCTCGTCCACCGTTCCATTCAGTGTTTTCTCTTCGCCTGTTACCGCTTCAGCTGTATTTTCCGGTACAGCTTCAGTCTGTAACTCTGTTTCAGCATTACCCTCTGCACCAGCCTGCTGTTCTTTCTGCATATTATCCTCTGCCTGTACTTCCTGCTGCACTTCATTTCCGGCATCAGCACGATTCGTGCTTCCACATGCTGTAAATATGGACATACACATTACCGTTGCTAATACATAAATTGTTTTTTTTCTCATTCCGAATATCCTCCTGCGTGTTTTTATTACTTATCATTTGTAAGTTTCATTTATTTAGATAAAATAATAACAAAAAGATTTACAATAGGAAGGGTACAGAGAGTTCTTATCCATATTCTTCTTGGAATTACAACTGAAATTACAGAAGATGCCAAGAAAAAAATACCATATATAAGAATTTTAGGATTTTCACAAAAGGGAAGAGAATATCTCAAAAATTTAAAAAATGAAAGTGATATAAAAATTATAACATCACTTAAAAATATTCAAAAAATTCTTTCTGAAGATGAAAGAAAGTTCTTAGAGCTTAATGAAAGAGCTGGAAAAATTTACGGGATTATAAATCCTTATAAAAATAAAAACATACCTTTGATATACTAGGGAGAAACAATGAGTTTATCAAAAAAAACACAAATCTTTTACGGAATGGGAGTGAGCTATGCAATAGCCGACCAGATTTTTGCACAATGGATTTTATATTTTTATCTGCCACCTGAAAGTTCGGGCTTAAAACCTGTGATGGCACCTATTTTAATTTCAATAGCTCTTGCTATTTCAAGAATTGTCGATATGATTACAGATCCTGCTGTTGGATATATTTCAGATAAAGTAAACACAAGATGGGGAAGACGTATTCCTTTTATTGCAGCTGGAAGCATTCCTTTAGGACTTGCAACTGTTGCATTTTTTTATCCTCCAATGGGAAATAATACAATAACATTTATTTATCTTGCTGTTGTTGGGTCTCTGTTCTTCACTTTTTATACAATTGTGGGAGCTCCTTACAATGCTCTTATTCCAGAAATTGGAAATACAATGGAAGAAAGGCTTGATCTTTCAACCTGGCAGTCTGTGTTCAGACTTTTATACACTGCTGCTGCAATGATAATTCCCGGTGTCCTTATTAAAATAATCGGGGAAGGAGATACTGTTTTTGGAATAAGAGGAATGGTTATAATTTTAAGTATCGCTGCATCTCTTGGAGCATATATAACTGTATTTGGTGTTTCAGAAAAAAATTATTCAAAAGGTGAAACATCAAAAATTTCATTTAAAGAAACTGTAAAAATTATTACATCTGATAAAAGTTTTATATATTATCTTTTCGGGCTTTTATTTTTCTTTGTAGGATTTAATACATTAAGAGCTACAATGAATTATTATGTTGAAGATATTATGGGATATGGAAAAAGTCAGATAACAATAGCTTCTGCAATTTTATTTGGAGTTTCTGCAATGTTTTTCTATCCTACAAATAAACTTTCCAAAAAAATAGGTTACAGAAAAGTTATGCTTGGGTGTCTTGCTCTTCTTACAATTTTTACTGTAATGCTTTTTCTTCTTGGAAAAATAATTCCTGTATCATTTGGATTTATTCTTTTTGGTCTTATTGGAATTCCTGTTGCAGGGGGAGCTTTTATTTTCCCACCTGCTATGCTTAGTGAAATAAGCAGCAGAATAACTGAAAGAACAGGAAATAAAATAGAAGGTATTTGTTTTGGTATTCAGGGATTTTTCTTAAAAATGGCATTTATGCTTTCAATATTAATTTTACCTTTTATTCTTGTTTTAGGAGGAACAGCAGGAGCTGTAACAAAATATGGAATTTACGGAACAGCACTGTTTTCTGCAGTATCTTTTATAATATCATTTTTCTTTTATTATAAATACAAAGAAAAATAAAATTCTTTTATTATCATTGTAAGGTGATTTAT
>ERZ831979.461-NODE-461-length-46049-cov-4.490129_pt1 | contig 46049 bp, 40 predicted proteins | sample MGYA00519952_ERZ831979 | MGnify/ENA primary metagenome ERZ831979 (study PRJEB31850, sample SAMEA3708723) | human gut metagenome | biome: human gut; feature: human-associated habitat; material: faeces | place: China | collected 2014 ...
TCAACTCATCAACTCAATAACTCATCAACTCATCAACTCAATAACTCATCAACTCATCAACTCAATAACTCATCAACTCATCAACTCAATAACTCATCAACTCTTTTAACTCATTAAATTATGTCGACAACAAAAATTACAAGTGAGATCTTAAAAATAGAGAGTCCTATTCGGGATGTTTATGCATTACTTTCCGATTTCAGCCGGATCGGTCGTTTGGTAGAGATGGCCAAACAAATGGGGATGACTAACGGATTGGAGATGGATAAAATCTCGGAAAAGATCGAATCTACCCGTTTTACAGAAGATGCTTGCTACATAACCTTAAAAGGTATGGGGGAGTTGGCTGTAAAGATCGTGGAGAAAGAAGAACCCAAATTAATAAAATTAGGAGGGGATGGAGCTACACCTTTTGAATTTAATTTATGGATTCAATTGTTGGAGAATGGACCTTACGATACCCGGATGAAGATTACTTTCCAGGGAGAGTTGAATATGGTGATGAAAATGATGCTGAAAGGAAAACTGGAAAAAGGAATCAATCAATTGGGCGAGGGGCTGGCAAAAATCCCTTATAGTTTGTTGAGTAATTCAGGTTTTTAAAACATAATTATTTTGAAAATATCCGATTGTGCACCTGACACCTGAGGATATTTTCAAAATAATTTTTATTTTATGCCCTCAATTTCTGGGCATTCACGCGATTCATCTTTTCTTCGGCATAAGCTTTGGTAATCGTAATATTTTTCTTTCCTTGTGAAGGTACTTCAAACATCAGGTCGGTCATAATTGCTTCGCAAATCGAGCGTAAGCCACGGGCGCCAAGGCGGAATTCGATAGCTTTATCGACGATATATTCATAGACATCTTCGTCGAATTTGAGTGTAATCCCATCCAATTCGAACAGTTTGATATATTGCCGGATAATAGCATTTTTAGGTTCTGTCAGAATATTACGTAACGCTGCCCGGTCCAACGGTTCCAGGTAAGTCAATACGGGGAGACGGCCGATGATCTCCGGAATCAACCCGAAAGATTTCAAATCCTGTGGGGCGATATATTGAAGGAAATTCTCCCGGTCGATTTTTTCTGTATTTTGGCTCGCATTAAAGCCGACGACCATCGTATTCATACGGGCTGCGATTTTCTTTTCAATACCATCGAAAGCTCCTCCGCAGATAAAGAGGATATTTTTAGTATTGACAGGGATCATTTTTTGATCCGGATGTTTACGTCCACCTTGTGGAGGAACGTTGACGATAGAGCCTTCCAGTAATTTCAATAGTCCCTGCTGTACTCCTTCGCCGCTCACGTCGCGGGTGATCGAGGGATTATCCCCTTTCCGGGCGATTTTATCCAGTTCGTCGATGAATACAATCCCTTTTTCTGCTGCCTCGACATCGTAGTCGGCTGCTTGCAGCAAACGGGTCAGGATAGATTCGATATCTTCCCCGACATAACCGGCTTCTGTCAGTACGGTCGCGTCTACGATGGTAAAAGGCACATGTAGCATTTTGGCAATTGTTCGGGCCAATAGGGTTTTGCCGGTACCTGTACGACCTACCATAACGATATTGGATTTCTCGATTTCCACTTCGTCGTTACCGGCTTTATGCAAAAGCCTTTTATAATGATTGTAAACGGCAACTGCCAGGTGTTTTTTCGCTTCATCCTGGCCAATGACATATTGGTCCAGAAAAGCTTTGATCTCTATGGGCTTTTTTACTTCGATATGTTCCAGGTTGAGTGTCGATTTACTTTTCATCTCTTCCTGGACGATATCATAGGCTTGTGAAGCACACTCATCACAAATAAAACCGTCCGTCCCCGCTATCAACAAATTAACTTCGTTCCGGTTACGTCCGCAAAATGAACATTTATCCTGCATCTTTTATTACTTTTGGGTCGATAAGAGCTCATCGACCTGCAATTTTCAATTTTATTTTTTAGCTCTGGTTAATATTGAATCGATCATACCGTATTCTTTAGCTTCTGCTGCTGTCATCCAGTAGTCCCGGTCGGAATCTTTTTCTACTTTTTTGTAGGGTTGACCGGAATGTTCGGAGATGATGGTATACAATTCTTTTTTCAGTTTCTGTACTTCTCTGGAAGTGATCTCGATATCCGCAGCCTGGCCTTGTACGCCACTCATCGGTTGGTGGATCATAATCCGGGAATGGGTTAGAGCCGAACGTTTTCCCTTGGTTCCGGCAGTCATCAGTACCGCTGCCATCGAAGCTGCCAAACCGGTACAAATAGTCGCTACATCACAATTGATATATTGCATCGTGTCGTAAATCCCCAAACCGGCATAGATAGAACCTCCCGGGCTGTTGAAATAAAGCTGGATATCACGCCCCGGATCGGCAGTTTCCAAAAACAACAACTGGGCCATAATGATATTTGCCACATCGTCGTCGATGGGTACTCCTAAGAAAATAATCCGATCCATCATCAAACGGGAAAAAACGTCCATGGTTGCAATATTCAGTTGGCGTTCTTCTATGATATTCGGAGTGATATAACTGTTCGTAGCTGTTTGAAACCGATGAAGGTTCAGACTACTGATCCCTTTGTGCTTTATAGCGTATTTTTTGAATTCGTCTTGTGGAAACATAGCTTTTTATTAGTTTTCAAGGGGCTAAATTACAAAAAAACTATGCAATAGCAAAATCAATGGATATCGATCTTAAAACGGGCGACTTGAAACTTTATCCGGTGAAGCCGCGTATAATCCTATTACAGAATTTTAAATGGACGAGAAATGAGGTTAGTATTGTTTTTTCTTTTGGTTTTGTCGGTATTATGTATGTCTCAGACAATTGAACAAAAATGTATCGAGAAGCCGATTTATGAGCTGTCGGAAAATGGGAAAGGTAAAATTGTAGGTTCGATCGAAGTGAAAGAACAAGGGAAAGGAATAGCGATTCATGTCGTTGCCTCCGGCTTGAAGCCGGGACAATATGGTTTTCATATGCATGAAAAAAATACGATGAGTAATACCACCGATGACAAAGGGAATACGGTAATAGGTGGAGGACTAGGTGGACACTGGGATCCGGATAATACGCATAAACATGCAGGTCCTCATGGGGATGGACATCGGGGAGATCTGGAAATGTTACAAGTCGGGAAAGAGGGAACAGTCGATCAAACCGTGATTTCGACCCGGATACCTTTCAAGGCTGTCAAAGGGAAGGCTTTCGTTATTCATGCGATGCCCGATAATTTTACGGATCATCCGGTCAATGGAGGAAGCGGTGCCCGTATGTATGCTGCCCCTTTTTAGAGATTACAACGATTATTTTTAACACTGATAAGTTTTTTCACCAGGAACAGTATGGATCACTTTTGCAACCTGGTTGCAGGAATCTTCCCTTATTTTTGTATCGAACAAATGATAAAAGAATATGGAAGCTACTTGTCAGCGTTGTGCGCATACACATACTCATGCCGGAGATTGTGGGCATACTCATGATCAGCAAGGAACCGGATTTTTGATCCTTTCGTTTTTACTTCTCGTTGGCGGAGTTATACTGCGTTATCTGCAACTCCCTTTCTGGATGATTCCGGGAGTTGAAGTGCTATGGTTTTTACTGGCCTTTCTTCCGGTCGGATTTCCTGTGATGGTTGAAGTTTGGAAAAGTATACGACAGAAGGATATATTCAATGAATTTTCCCTGATGTTGTTGGCAACGATAGGGGCTTTTTGTATCGGTGAATATCCGGAAGGGGTAGCGGTGATGCTTTTTTATTCGGTGGGAGAGAGAGTACAACATCGTGCAGTCGACCGGGCCAGAAGGAATATCAGGCGTTTATTGGATGTCCGTCCTGAAAAAGCTTTGGTTTTACGGCAAGGGAAAGAACTGTCGGTTTTCCCCGGTGAGGTTGAGGTTGGAGAGATGATCATGGTAAAACCCGGAGAACGGATTCCGCTCGATGGATTGTTACAGGAAGAATATGCTCTTTTCGATACCTCTGCCTTGACTGGAGAGAGTCTGCCCCGGACTATAAATCGTGGTGAAGAGGTATTGGCAGGAATGATCGTCTCTGGTCAGGCGATAAGATTGAAAGTGACTAAGCCTTACGAACAAAGTGCTTTAGCCCGGATACTGGCTTTGGTTCAGGATGCTTCTGAACGAAAAGCCCCGGCAGAACTTTTTATCCGTCGCTTTGCCCGTATTTATACTCCTGTGGTATTTTTGTTGGCCTTATCGATTATGTTGTTGCCTGCTTTGGTGGCAGCTTTCCATCCCGGATTCGATTATTTTTTCAAAGATTGGGCATACCGGGGACTGGTATTTTTGGTGATTTCCTGTCCCTGTGCCTTGGTGATCAGTGTCCCTTTGGGCTATTTCGGTGGAATTGGAGCGGCTTCCCGGAAGGGGATATTGTTTAAAGGCGGTAATTATCTGGATGCTATTACTCACGTCAATACTGTCGTATTCGATAAAACCGGTACTTTGACTACAGGCCATTTCCAAGTGTTTTCGATGGAGGCGGATACCGTTTCATCGCAAAGGTTGTTAAGTATCCTGTTGACCTTAGAGGAAAAAAGTACTCACCCTGTAGCACAGGCGGTTACCCGTTATGCCCTGCAAGAGGGAGCCGGGAGAATCGGTGTCACGCATTTACAAGAATATCCCGGTTATGGATTAGAAGGTGTGATAGAGGGAAAAAATGTTTTGGTCGGTAATATTCGCTTGTTGACCGATCGGGGAATAACCGTTCCGGCAGGGATTTCCGAGCGTGTCGCTACGGTTGTTGTGTGTGCTATCGCGGGAAAATATGCCGGTCATTTATTGCTTTCGGATACGCTGAAAGCAGATGCTGTCGAAGCTATCGGGCGGCTGAAACAGTTGCATATCGATAATATTCAGTTATTATCCGGCGATAAAAAAGAAATAGTCGCTATCTTTGCTAAGACCTTGGGGATTCGGCATGCACGAGGTGGTTTACTGCCGGAAGATAAAGCGGCTTACCTGGAAAAATTGAATGCAGAGGCCGGTGTTTCTGCCGCTTTTGTCGGAGATGGTATGAACGATGCTCCGGTATTGGCTTTGAGTGATGTCGGTATCGCTATGGGAGGATTGGGGGCGGATGCTGCTATTGAAAGTGCCGATGTGGTTATTCAGACCGACCAACCTTCCAAAGTGGCTACGGCGATTTCGATCGGACGAGCGACCCGACGGATTGTAAAGCAGAATATTGCCGGTGCTATCGGGGTGAAGTCACTGATTCTGATTGCCGGTGCTTGTGGATTCGTCACTTTGTGGGCGGCTGTCTTTGCCGATGTCGGTGTGGCTTTGTTGGCTGTATTGAATTCCGTACGTATCCTCAGTAAAAAATTCGAATGATGATAGAGGAAGATTTTTGCTTACATAAACTAGTTCTCCGGGATATCCGGCCGACGGCCATCCGGGTGTTGGTGCTCCGCACTTTGTTAGAGATGAAACAGGCGATGTCGGTCTCCGATCTGGAGGCTCAACTCGATACTGTCGATAAATCCACGATTTTCCGAACTCTGACCTTATTCCTGTCCCACCATCTGATTCATGGGGTGGACGATGGAAGCGGTACGTTAAAATATGCAGTATGCGACGATAGTTGTCAATGCGCGGTCGAAGATCAGCATATGCATTTCTGCTGCGAATGTTGCCATAAAACTTTTTGTGTGAAAAGTATACATATTCCCTCGGTACAATTACCTCCCGGTTTTATCCAAACCGGTGCCAATTATGTGATTAAAGGCTTATGTGCTGCATGTGCCCTCCGGAAAAAGGAATAGTCTGTGAGGGTGGGGTCGTGAGCTATTTGCGGGGGAAATAAGATAATCTTTCTCGCACTAATTGATTCGTTGTTTCTATAAAAATCTTTCCCGGGACTGTTGTCTGTTGTAGTTAATACGGATAAAGATTTTAGGATATTTATTTCTATGTTTGTGATATTTGCCCAATCGGTTTTTAGGCTTGTTTTTTGTGATGAGGGGGTAGCAGCCGGGTCATAGTGAACGATTGTTTATAGAAGATGAACATGGCGAGTGAAACACCGATGACGAGTGCAAACATAACAAATAAAGTAGTCAGGCCATTGCGGAAGATTTCGACAATCAGTTGTTGTGACTGGGATACATCGTCGCTTTTCATAAAGCGGATGAGGGCAAGTACAGTTTTATAGGCATACATACCTGGGATCATGGGAAGTAGAGCCGGAAAAGAAAATACTTCCGCCGGACACCGGACGAGGCGGGCGGCTAACATACTTAGCATCCCGATTCCGAAAGCTGCAAAGAGTGAAGATATGGTCAGATTCAACGGGGTGTAATGTAATAGGTAGAAACGACAGGCATGGCCGAAAGCTCCCAGTAAGGCTACAACTGAAATAGCACGTTTGGGGGGATTGGAGATAACGGCAAATCCGATGGCGGCAATAGCGGCAAATAATCCGTCGGTGAGGACAGGTAACCAGAATTCGTTGTTCATAATATATCTTTTCCTAAAATTAATAAAGTCATGGATAAGCCGAGAGCGATACAAATAATTAATATCGTGGCATTGATTGTTCTGGATAAACCGACAAGGACGTGACCTTCGAGTATATCCAGGATGGAATTGATCAGCGGTACTCCGGGAATCAGAAACAGGACGCTGGTACCTAGTGCGATATCTTGGGTGGTCCCTAAATTGCAGAATACTCCGAGTGCGGCAGTCAGGGAAGCGATAAAGGAACAAATAATAAAGATGACCATATGGTTCAACTGAAGTTTGGTGAGTTCCTGACGGATAAAAAAGCCGGCCAGGGTGGCAATCCATACCAATCCCATGGCGATCGGATCTCCTCCGAACAAACGGCAAAATGCAGCATTGGCACAGGCAACCAGCAACAGGACCATCCAGCGTGACATACGTGGGGTGTTGACAATGGTATTGAACCGGAGCTGCAGCTCGTGAAGTCCCGGATGGTGGTCATAAGCTTCCCAGCTCAGGGCACTCAGGTCTGATATTGTACGGAAGTTTAAAGCCATTGCTGGAATCCGTCGGACGTAAGTTCGTCGGATGGAGTAGTCTTCGGAATGTTTGACGGTCATGGTGATGTTGCGCTGAAAAATGGTCATATCCACTCCAAAGCCAAAAGACTCGGCGATGCGGGTCACGTTTTTTACAATACGTGAAGTATGGCTGCCGACTGCCATCAGTGTGGTGGCGTAATCCAGCAGAAAATTCGATAATTCCTGTATTTTTTTGCTGTGTTCCTGCATGGCTGCGTTTAGAGTTTGATTTCTGCTAAAATTTCGTCTTTACCAACGATTTGGCCGGTTTTGACACATAAACGACTGATTCGGCCTCTGTGGGTGGCGGTAATGATGTTTTGCATCTTCATGGCTTCAAGTATCAAGAGAGTGTCGCCTTTGTTGATTTCCTGACCGTTATCTACTTGGACGTCCAGTATTTTGCCAGGCATGGGAGATTTGATGATTATTGTCGCCAAGTCGCTTTGACGACTGGCCAGTATTTTTTTCCGTTTCAGAGAGAACGGAGTTTCAACAGAGAAAGTATATGCGACACCGTTGAGCAATATTTCGTATTCATTTTGTTTCCGTGAAACAATTTCTACTGGATAACGCAGTCCTTTATAAGATAAGACCAAAAATCCGTCTGCTTCCTCTATCAGGTCGAGGCGTATATTTTGCCGTTTCAAACTGAAATCATAATTATTCTTTACTGTAAATTCGAATTCCGTTTGTCTGTCGCTGAGAGCGATGTATTTACTGATTTCTTTATTATTCATATTTGGTACTTATAGATTTCTGATTCGTTTGTTCAATACCCAGGGGTCGATTTGTGTGTCGGGACCGATTTCAGGAGTATTTTCGTGTGTGTAGGTATACACGGCGAATAGAGCTGCGAGCAATTCTTCGTGCGGTTCGCGCCAGACCGTCGAATGGAGGCGGGTTTCAATGAAGGAGGTGTCGAAATCACCGTTACGGTAAGTTTCGTTGTGTAATACTGCTTTGCAGAAAGGGATTGTGGTACGGATCCCTTTCACATGGAAACGTTCGAGTGCCGAAAGAGTCCGTTCGATGGCTTGTTCGCGGGTGTCTCCGGTGACGATCAGTTTGGCTACCATAGAATCGAAAAAAGGGGTAATTTCTGAACCGGGGGCAATACCGGTTTCAATGCGGATGTGATTGCCTTGTGGTAAACGAAGTTGACGGATAACACCGATACTGGGAGAAAATCCGGCTTGTACGTCCTCTGCGTTGATCCGGCATTCGATAGACCAGCCGTTGAGGTGAATCTGAGATTGACGCAACGGTAATTTCCGGCCCGCAGCGATATTGAATTGTAATTCCACCAGATCGATTCCGGTGATTTCTTCTGTAACCGGGTGTTCCACCTGAATACGGGTGTTCATCTCCATGAAATAGAAATGCTTCTGATGGTCGAGCAGGAATTCCACTGTTCCCAGACTTTGATAGCCTGCCTGTTTTGCCAGGGAGACTGCTGCTGCTGCCATTTTTTTCCGGAGGCGTTCGTCGAGAGCGGGTGACGGGGCTTCTTCCATCAACTTCTGATGTTTACGCTGTATGGAGCATTCCCGTTCGCCCAGATGCACGACATTTCCATAATTGTCGGCTACAATCTGAAATTCGATGTGCTTCGGGTTTTCGAGGTATTTTTCGATAAATACCGAAGGATCGTTAAAGGCTACCTGTGCTTCTGCGGTTGCTATTTTGTAAAGTTGTTCGAGTTCATCCTGATGATGGACAATACGCATTCCTCGTCCTCCTCCGCCCGATACTGCTTTGATAATGACCGGATAGCCTAGTCGTTTGGCAATTTTCCGGGCTTCATCGAGGGTATGTACGGCTCCTTGGCTGGCTCCAAGCATGGGGACTCCGCTCTGTGCGGCAATTCCTTTTGCTGCAACTTTATCGCCCATAAGTCGGATGACTTCGGGTGAAGGGCCGATAAAGACGATTCCATTATCCCGGCAGCGTTCGGCTAATTCCGCGTTTTCAGACAGGTATCCATAACCTGGATGTAATGAGTCGATCTTATATTCCCGGGCTAGTCCAACCAATCTGTCGATATCCAGAAATTCCGGTATATTCCCATCGGTTTCCGGGAAATTGATCACGGCATCAGCAGCTGATAAATATACAGCTTCGGGTTCTTTGGCTGTTCGGACGACATAAGTTTTGATGCCCATGCGCCGGGCTGTACGGGCAATTCGGATGGCTATTTCGCCTCGGTTAGCTATTAAAACTGATTTTATCATATCTATTTCATTATCTTTTTATTTTGTCCCCCTTTTCTTTCGCTTTTATCTTTTTAAAGCGGTATATTTCCATGTTTCCGGCGGGGTAGACTGACTGATTTCTTTTCTAAAGATTTAAGTACCCGGATGATTTTCAGTCGGGTGACGGACGGGTCGATGACTTCATCGATAAATCCTTTTTCGTTGGCGATATAAGGATTGGCAACCTCCTCCCGGTATTGTGCCAGTAATTCTTTTTTCAAAGCAACGGGATCTTCGGCAGCGGCCAGTTCTTTGTGGTAGAGAATGGCGATTGCCCCTTCGGGTCCCATGACAGCGATTTCTGCTGTCGGCCAGGCAAAGTTGTAGTCGCCACCGATCCCTTTGCTGTTCATAACGATATAGGCTCCTCCGTAAGATTTTCGCAGTACGACGGTGATTTTGGGTACAGTAGCCCGGGTGTAAGCATACAATAATTTTGCTCCATGGCGGATAATCCCGGCATGTTCCTGATCAGCTCCCGGCAGGAATCCGGGAACGTCTTCAAGAGTAAGGATGGGAATATTGAAACTATCACAGAAATTGATGAAACGGGCAGCCTTGACAGAAGAGTTCATATCCAAAGTACCGGCCATCACCTGAGGTTGGTTGGCGACGATTCCGGTTACATAGCCTCCGAACCGGGCCAAGCCGATAATGATATTGGGGGCATAGTTTTCAGCTATTTCCAGAAATTTACCTTTATCGGTGATCAGCCGGATGATATTCCGGACGTCATAAGGTTTGTCGGGATCTTCGGGAACAAGATCTCTGAGACTTTCTTCTATACGGTCCGCCGGATCGTCGGTGGCCAGATAGGGAGCATTCTCGATATTGTTGGAAGGAAGATAGGAAAGCAGCATTTTCACTCCCCGCAGAGTGTTCTCGTCATCGTTGAAAACAAAATCAGCGACTCCTGATTTGACAGCATGTACTGAAGCCCCTCCCAATTCTTCGGGAGAGATGGTCTCATTCAACACTTGTTTAACGACATTGGGGCCTGTAACAAACATATAACTGGTTGCGGCAGTCATAAAGATAAAGTCGGTGAGTGCCGGGGAATAAACGGCGCCGCCTGCTGCCGGACCCATGATCACCGATATTTGGGGAATGACCCCGGAGGCCAGTACATTACGGCGGAAAATACCGGCATATCCGGCCAGACTGGCCACTCCTTCCTGTATGCGCGCTCCTCCCGAATCGATCAGGCCTACAACAGGAGAACCTGTTTTCAGGGCCATATCCTGTACTTTTATAATTTTGGCAGCGTGTACAGAACCCAATGATCCTCCCTGAACATTGAAGTCCTGGGAATAGGCAAATACCTGTCTGCCGTTTATATTTCCAAATCCGGTAATAACTCCGTCTCCATAGGAACGTACTGTTTTACCGAAAGAGGTGGTGGCCGATGGAGAATAAGCATCGACTTCCTCGAAGGTGCCTTCATCAAAAAGAAATTCTATTCGTTCCCGGGCTGTCAGTTTGCCGCGGTTGTGTTGTTTTTCTTCATATGCTTCGCCGTATTGCCGGGCTAAGGCTTCCTGTCTCGCCAGGAATTTTTCAAACGATTTTCTCATGCTAAGTCAGTTTACATCTATTAATTGCTTTATTATTCTGGCAATCTCTTTTAAGATTCGTAAGTGTAGCCGATTGATAATTACTCGTTAATCATCGATTGTTACCGTTGAGCATGGCTTAAACTTAGCTTTCACAAAATAAAGAATACGCAGGGGTATATTTACCCGGACGGGTGTCGGTCTGATAAGGGCTGACTCTGGCTTTATTCCGCGAAAGCATTGTCAATTCGCTGAGGCAGGTATCCTGACTTTCACCGTTTTAGCCGTCCTTCCCGTCTTATGCTGACAGTGGACATGATTGGCCGAACTTTTATGGTGATTACAGTTGCGCGACAGTCCGTGATTTTCACACGGTTCCCTATTCTCCCCATCGTAATGAGGCACCTGAGCGATCTGATTCACATCTTGTAAAGAACTTCAATGGGACAAAAGTATAAAAAATCTTTTATCCGTTGAAATTTTAATAAAATCTTTCCCTTTTCCTTTATTTTGTTGTTGATTATCAGTGAGTAAAAATTTGTAACTTCTTGTTTTTATAAGAGGCGGGTCTTTGTTGTCCGGATGATCGTCGATTATTTTTATGCATTCCGTTGTTTTTAATCGATTTTTTACTTCATCGGACGTTGAGAGAGGAGAAGGAAGTTCGGGTGAAGGAGGTGTTATTTTATGATTTTTTAGGAGAGGTTTGTTTCATTGCTGCAATTATTTTTCTCATTTTATTTAAAAATTAAAGAAAAAAAGTAGGAATATAAATTTATTTAGGTACATTTGCGTCGTCATGGTGACTCATCCTCACACGGAGGAATGAGTTGAATAGGGAATCCGGTGAGAATCCGGTACTGTACCCTCAGCTGTATGTTCTTTAAAAAGGGTTTTGCATTCTTATGGTCACTTTTTCCTCCGGGAGAAGGGAAGGCCGCAAAATCCGGAACAAGTCAGAAGACCTGCCTGACCTATAATTGCCAGTTGTTCTGGGGAATAAGGACAATGGGTATGTGCGTTGTTTTTCACAATTATTTTGGGAAAAGGGATACGGGTGTGTCCTGGAAAACACGAAGGCATAACCTCGTTTAGGGAGGATGTGTAAAGGATGCTTTTTTATTTTTTAAAAAGGCTGGCGCTATCGTTTCCGTAAAGGGAAAGACGTATGTTATATAGCATACGATAGTTGTCCTTTGTGTCTTTTGATTAGAGAAATAATTCTTTAAATATTGTATTGTTAATCAATAAAACGCCACTAATTATGATGACCAGAGCTGAGTACATTGAAAGCCTCCGCAGATTGAATCTGAAGGTTTATTTTATGGGTGAGCTGATCGAAAATCCTGTCGACCACCCGATGATTCGTCCTTCTATGAATTCTGTAGCCAAAACTTATGAATTGGCTGAAAAACCGGAATATCAGGATCTGATGACTGTTTATTCACCGCTGATCGGCAAGCGGATCAACCGTTTTTGCCATCTCCACCAAAGCACGGAAGATTTGGTGAATAAAGTGAAAATGCAACGTTTGATGGGACAAAAGACGGCAGCCTGTTTCCAGCGTTGTGTGGGAATGGATGCTTTCAATGCCATTTTCTCTACCACCTATGAGATGGACCAGAAGCTTGGGACAGAATATCACAAGCGGTTCACTGAATATATGAAGTTTGTACAGGAAAACGACCTTACGGTTGACGGAGCGATGACCGATCCGAAAGGTGACCGTAGTTTGTCGCCCTCCAGACAGGAAGATCCGGATATGTATATGCATGTCGTGGAAGTGCGGGAGGATGGTATTGTCGTACGGGGAGCAAAAGCTCATCAGACCGGGGCTGTCAATTCGCACGAACACCTGATCATGCCTACTGTGGCCATGAAAGAAGAGGATAAAGATTATGCCATTTCGTTTGCTGTCCCCTCAGATGCCGAAGGCGTATTTATGGTGTACGGCCGTCAGTCCTGTGATACCCGTAAAATGGAGGAAAATGCCGATATGGACCTCGGAAATGCACAGTATGGTGGGCACGAAGCACTGGTTGTTTTCGATAACGTGTTTGTTCCCAATGAACGGGTGTTTATGTGTCGGGAATATGAATTTGCCGGAATGATGGTAGAGCGTTTCGCCGGATATCACCGTCAGTCTTACGGAGGGTGTAAAGTCGGAGTCGGGGATGTATTGATCGGTGCAGCTGCCCTTGCCGCCGATTACAATGGCGTGCCCAAAGCCAACCACATCAAGGATAAGCTGATCGAAATGATACATCTGAACGAGACGCTTTATGCTTGTGGTATTGCCTGTTCGGCAGAGGGTGAAAAGATGCCTGCCGGTAACTATCAGATCAATCTGTTGTTGGCCAATGTCTGCAAACAGAATATTACCCGTATGCCTTATGAGATTGCCCGTCTTGCAGAAGATATTGCCGGTGGGTTAATGGTGACCATGCCATCCGAGCAGGATTTACGCAGCGAAAAGATCGGTCCTTATGTAGAGAAATATTTGCAGGGAGCAACCGGGACTTCTACCGAAAACCGGATGCGTATCCTGCGCCTGATCGAAAATATTACCTTGGGTACGGCAGCTGTTGGATATCGGACAGAATCTATGCATGGAGCAGGTTCACCTCAGGCACAGCGTATTATGATCTCCCGTCAGGGAAATCTGGCTGCGAAGAAAGAACTGGCTAAAGTGATTGCTAAGGTGGATGAAAGCAAAGATAGAAAGTAGTAGTAGTTTTGAGGAACGGGTCCGGGAGATCGTACTTTACCGGGTCCGTCCTCATTTACTGGAACATGGCGGGGATTTGAGTGTCAGGGAAATCCGGGGCCGGGATGTCGGAATTGTGTTTTCCGGAGCCTGTGGAGCCTGTCCTGCGGCACAAATTACGGTGGAACAAGTGGTAGAGAAAGGTTTGCGTCGTGAGCTTGGAGATAAACTCGGCTGTGTGTATCTGATCAACGAAACAGATGAGGGCTTACTCGCTTTTGCCCGGAAATTATTAAACCGAAAAAGGTGATCAAAACGAGGATTATGGAATGGAAAGAAATATATAAAAACAGGTTTGCGACAGTGGAGGAAGCTGTCCGTGCCATAGAAGACGGAGACCGTCTTGTGTTCGGACATGCTGCCGGTTGTCCGCAGGTTGTGCCGGCGGAAATGATCGCACAAAAAGAACGCTTGCATGATGTCGGTATTTACCACATGCTTACGCTGAACGATGGCTCATACCTGACACCCGGGACGGAAGGACATTTCCGCCACATCACTAATTTTGTCGGGGGAAATTCGCGCCAGGCTGTCGCTGACGACCGGGCCGATTTTCTTCCTGTATTTTTTTATGAAATACCACAGCTGTTTGATGAGGTATATCCTGTGGATGTGGCGGTAATCCAAGTGTCTTATCCCGATAGTGAAGGAAATTGCAGTTTCGGACTCTCTTGTGATTATACTAAAGCGGCAGCAGAAAAGGCGCGACTGGTGATCGCAGAGATGAATGAAAATATGCCCTATGTCGAGGGAGACAACAAAATTCATATCTCCCGGTTGGATTATATTATTCCGACTAACCTGGCATTGCCCGAAATTCCGCTGCCTAAAATTACGGATGTCGAAAAAGCCATCGGGCGTAATTGTGCTTCTTTGATCGAGGATGGTTCCACCTTACAGTTGGGGATCGGAGCGATTCCGGATGCCGTGCTCCTGTTTATGGGAGATAAAAAAGACCTGGGTATCCATACCGAAATGTTTTCCGACGGAGTGATCGATTTGGTGGAATCAGGAGTGGTCAATGGCAGTAAAAAGACCTTGCATCCGGGGAAATTGGTTGCCACTTTCCTGATGGGGACGCGCCGCTTGTACGATTTCGTCGATAAAAACGCCTGCGTAGAAATGCGTCCCGTAGATTATGTCAACGATCCTCGTGTCATTGCACAAAATGAAAAGATGGTTTCCATCAATTCCTGCATCGAGGTTGACCTGATGGGGCAGGTGGCTTCCGAGACAATCGGACTGAAACAATTCAGCGGAACCGGAGGACAGGTAGACTATGTCCGGGGGGCAGCCTGGTCTGCCGGTGGTAAATCGATCATGGCTATGCCTTCGACTGCAGCTAAAGGTAAGGCTTCCCGGATTGTACCTTTCTTGGCGCAGGGTGCAGCTGTTACTACTTCACGCAATGATGTCGATTATGTGGTGACTGAGTACGGCATCGCCCGGTTGAAAGGTAAAACGCTGAAACAACGGGCTCGGGCATTGATTGCTGTGGCACATCCCGATTTCCGCCCTATGCTGGAAGAAGAATATCAGAAACGTTTTAAGGATTAACTGGTGGCGGATAACTCCCGGCGATTTATGGTCGCGGGGCCGTCCATCGTTTTATAATCATGTATTATGCAATTATTTAAATTAAAAACCCGTTTGAGCAAATTCGATCATTTTGCCGATTTTGCCCGTGAATTCAAGCTCTCGGAGCACGATTTGGTGATTACCAATGAATTCCTTTATGATCCTTTTATGAAATCCCTGAATCTCCCTTGTCATTTCATTATGCAGGAGAAGTTCGGTTTAGGAGAACCATCGGATAAAATGATGAACACTATCCTGAAAGAAGTGAAAGGAGTCGGTTTCGACCGGGTGATTGCGGTCGGTGGCGGAACGGTGATCGATATTTCCAAATTGTTTGTATTGAAAGGGGTGGAAGACGTTACGGAAGCTTTCGAACGTAAAATTCCGATCGTCAAAGAAAAACAATTGGTCATTTTGCCTACCACCTGTGGAACCGGAAGCGAGGTGACCAATATATCCATAGCTGAAATTACCTCCAAACATACTAAAATGGGATTGGCCGACGATGCCATTGTGGCCGACGATGCTGTGCTGGTACCGGAGTTGCTCAAAGGGCTGCCTTTTAAGTTTTATGCCTGTAGTGCGATCGATGCGTTGGTACATGCCACCGAGTCGTATGTTTCGCCCAAATCCAATCCTTATACCCGTTTGTATTGCCGGGCTGCCATCGAAATAATCATCGATGTGTTTCAGGGGATTGCAGCGAACGGACCCGAATATCGTTTCGAAAGACTGGGGGATATGCTGATGGCAAGTAATTATGCCGGAATAGCTTTTGGAAATACAGGGGTGGGGGCTGTACATGCTTTATCCTATCCGTTGGGTGGTAGTTATCATGTACCTCATGGCGAATCGAATTATCAGTTTTTCACCGAAGTATTCAAACTTTATAATGCCAAAAATCCTTCAGGCGATATTGCCCGGCTGAACGACTTGTTGTGTGTACAATTGGGTGTGAACGAAAATCCCTATCCGGTACTCGATGAGCTTTTGGGTAAATTGATTCCGAAGAATAAACTCCGGGTGTATGGAATGAAACCGGAAGAAATTCAGGGTTTTACCAGCAGTGTGTTGCAGACTCAGCAACGTCTTTTGGCCAATAATTATGTCTCGCTGTCGGAGGAGGAGATCCGGGAGATTTATAAGGTGCTGTATTAAATCAATTTTTTAAGTTGAGAATTACATTGTAATCGTTTAGGAAATCCTGGATTTCGTTGAGAAAAATCCGGAGGATTTTTTGTCGGGAGCTTTGAGACTGATCAGGCAGAAACAAAGACAGAAAGCTGTCCGGCAATTAAAGTTTGTGTTATAATTATAAACTGAAAAAGTTATGGAAATAAAGGAAATGGTGGTGAAAGCCCGCAAGGCTCAGGAGATTTACGAACATCATTTTGACCAGGATCAGGTCGACCGGGTTATCCGCGAAGCTGCCCGTGTCATTTATGATCATGCCGAAGAATTGGCCCGGTTGGCTGTAGACGAAACCGGCATGGGGGTGTATGAGCACAAAGTAGCTAAAAACCGCAATAAATCGAAAGGGGTTTATTATAACCTGAGGGGTAAAAAATCCATGGGTATCATCGATATGGATGAAAAAACCGGATTGATCGAAATTGCCAAACCGATCGGTGTGGTAGCCGGGATCACGCCGATGACCAATCCGATTGTGACACCGATGTCGAAGATTATTTTTGCCCTCAAAACCAAAAACGCCATTATTATAGCTCCGCATCCACAGTCAAAAAGATGCTCGGCTCTGGCTGTAAATCTGATCAAGGACGTTGTGGCTCCGTTCGGGGTTCCTGCCGATCTGATCCAGGTGATCGACGAACCTTCTATCGATAAGACCAAAGAATTGATGGAAGCCTGCGATGTCGTTGTTGCCACAGGAGGGATGCCGATGGTGAAATCCGCTTACTCTTCCGGAAAACCCTCTTTCGGTGTTGGTGCCGGTAATGTACAGGTGATCCTTGATCGTAATATCGATCTGGAGGCAGCAGCTGAAAAGGTGATTACCGGACGTGCTTTTGATAATGGTATTATCTGTTCCGGAGAACAATTTTTCACTTATCCGGTAACCGATCGCGAAGCTGTGTTCAAGGCCTTTACTGCACATGGGGCTTATTTTGTTACTGCCGGAGAGAAAGAGCGTTTGCTGAATGTACTCTTCCCGGAAGGAAAAATAAACCGGGCTTTGGTTGGGCAGTCGGTGAAGAAGATTGCCGGTGCTGCCGGTATCGATCTGCCTGAAGGTATCCGTGTCATTGTAGCTGAAGCAACCGGAGCCGGACATGCCGATCGTATCTGCAAAGAAAAAATGTTTCCGGTAATGGGTTGCCTCGGATATGACAATTTTGAAGAAGCCTTACGGATCGCCAAGACTAACCTGAACATGGAAGGTAACGGTCATACAGCCGGAATTCATTCCAACGATCAGGCCAATGTGATTAAGGCCGGCACCGAATTGTCCGTTTCCCGTCTGATTGTGAACGCTCCTTGTGCAACCACTGCCGGTGGGTCTATTCAGAACGGTCTGCCTGTAACCAATACATTGGGATGCGGAAGCTGGGGAAATAATTCGATTTCGGAGAATTTTACTTATAAACATTTATTAAATATCACCCGGATTGCTCCGCTGTCGGCACGTATCCATGTGCCTTCGGATGAAGAGATCTGGGCGGATTGAAAATAGGGATTGTGGCCGGGTTTGCAGTGCCCGCAGTTGTTAAAAAATATTTCGGAGTGGTTTCATGATTTATAAGGATAACCTGCGGCCTGCAAACCCCAAAATATAGTTCGTAAAGTTTATATAGATGGATTTGCATTTGAGTATAAAGGAGATATTCACCGCTTTTATGGTGTTGTTTGCTGTGATCGATATTACAGGTTCTACGCCTATTATCATCAATCTCAATGCAACAGGAAAACAGGTGCAGGCAGGGAAAGCTGCTCTGATCTCTTATGCAGTCATGATTACTTTCCTTTTTGCAGGGGATGCCCTGTTGCAACTTTTCAATGTCGACATTTCTTCTTTCGCCATAGCCGGAGCATTGGTATTGCTGGTGCTTGCTGTAGAAATGATTTTCAGTGTAGAAATTTTCCGTAACGATGGACCTGCCGGGAGTGTAACTATTGTGCCTGTTGTCTTTCCTCTGATTGCCGGGGCAGGGACATTGACAACGACGCTTTCTCTGCGGGCAGAATGTCATCTCTCCAACCTGATCCTGGCCATTTCACTCAATATGCTTCTGGTTTATCTGGTACTCCGCAATGCTTATCTGGTGGAACGCATTTTAGGGAAAAGTGGTGTCTACGTCCTGCGTAAATTTTTCGGCATCATCCTGCTGGCAATGTCCGTACGGCTGTTTATCAGCAATCTGAGTATGTTGTTGAATTCATTTTCACGCTAAAGCCAATTATAGTAACGTTTTGTTTTTGAACGCCTTGTCAACGATTACTTACCGGTAACTATTCAGAAGTCGCTGTTTTATTCCTCTGTTCGGCTATAAAAAAGTACCCGCAGGAACCATCGGTTTTCAGCCAGGAATTAATTACTTTTGTGATATGGATTATGCTATTTCACATCATACTGTTTTTATGCCGGCCGGGGAGTATATCCGGAAATACCGGGATGAAGATAAATTCATTGTATTTTGCCGCAGATGTAATCGTTATGATCGTTGCTGGGCTTGTCCACCATACGATTTCGATATATCTGCAAGGATTGGCAAGTACAAATATATCTGCATAACAGGCACTCAGATCGTGCCTGATCCATCCTCTGTACCAACTATTCCTGCGGGAACAGAGAAAGAGGTCGTTATCGGCCTGTTGACAGAAGTGCGCCTTCAACTAGATTCTTGGTTGCGGTGGCTTGAAACGGAATATCCTGGTAGTCTGGCTTGTTACGCAGGGACTTGTCACCTTTGCCCTGACGATACGTGTACCCGTATCACCGGTCAGCCTTGCCGTCATCCTCATCTGATCCGTCATTCCCTGGAATCTTTCGGTTTCGATCTCGGCCGTACGGCTGAAGAATTACTTCATATTCCACTGGTATGGAGTGATGGGGTGAAATTTCCCGAATATCTGATGTTAGTCAGTGGTTTATTTACCGATGTGCCAATCGACATAAGCTTAAAACCTGCACCATAGTTTGGTTTTTCCGTTCCAGTGGTTGCGTCGGCAACCTGAAATGTGTCTGCGTGATTTTGTTGCTTTATGGTCTTATCTTTCGATCGATTCCAGCCTTTTATTTATACGCTTTAGGAATCGTTTATAAGCATCGGTGGGCTGAAATTTCTACCGGTGTTTTCAAAATAAGTTGTCTTAAAATTTGTAAAATAAATTTTATTCTCTATTTTTGAAGCGTATTGGCTTTCCTATGTCCATCCGGTATAGGAAATAAAAGGGAACCGGGTGTAAATCCCGGACAGGCCCCGCTGCTGTGAGCTTCTTTACAACGTCCGGACAATACTTCTGCCACTGTCGTTTATACCTCCGACGGGAAGGCGTCTGGATTGGAGCAAGTCAGAAGACCTGCCATACAAGCAATCGTCTGTGCTTTCGCGGATTCAGAGCCGGACACCTGCACATATATATTACTGTACTGTTAAAACACCGGGGATAAATGCGGGTGTATGTGGGAGGCGGCAGAGTGTTCGTATTTCCTTCTGGCCTGTTTTTATTTGAAGGATCCGTCCGACGCATCCTGCCGGTGTTTTTAATTTTCTTTTGAATTTTTCAAAACAATAACCAACTTTTTTTTTATTCGATAAATTCCGTTATATTTGTGTCGGTATCAGGTTTCAGAATCGGTCATCACTGATTCAGGATTAAAATGGGAACTCCTGTGAAAATCAGGGACTATCCCCGTAGCTGTAAGTTCTATTCAAAGGTTGTACATTCGGAAGCCACTGCCGGTATGTCCGGTGGGAAGGCGTACAATCGGAACAAGTCAGAAGACCTGCCTGAGTACTTTTGTTTAATTCGTAGCTTTCGGGTGAAAGGTGACAGAATAAATGAACTGGTAAACTGTACTTGGTGTGTACAGGGCAGTGGTCATTTACATGCAATCTATCTTATCTGTGAGTTACCTTAATTCTGTTAAAATCAATGGAACAGGTAAAACTTCCGTTTAGGGCGGATATTGTCGGTAGTTTCTTGCGACCGGAACGACTGAAAAAAGCAAGAAAAGACTTCGAATCAGGCTTATTATCTCCTGCCGCACTCCAACAAATCGAGGATGAAGAAATTGAAAAATTAATAGCCGAACAAAAAGTTGTCGGCTTACAGGTTATTACAGATGGGGAATTTCGCCGTTCGTGGTGGCACCTCGACTTCTTTTGGGGATTAGGAGGCATAGAGAAAAAGGCAGTTGGGCAGGGATATGTATTTCACAATCTGGAAACCCGACCGGAATCTGTAAAAGTGACCGGGAAAATTACAGGATACAATCATCCCATGATCGCTCATTTCCGTTTCATCCAGAAACTGGCTGGCCAGGCGATACCCAAGCAAACGATTCCTTCTCCGGCACAACTTTTGGCCGAGTTGATCCGCGAGGGAAATATGGATGAAACCCTGAAAGTATATGGCCGGATAGACGGATTATTAGAAGATATAGCACAGGCCTATCGCCAGGTGATCAGTGGTTTCGCTGCAGCAGGATGTCGTTATCTCCAATTCGACGATTGCACATGGGGTATGCTTTGTGATGAAAAATTCCGCTGCAATCCACAGGTGAATGCGGAAGAAATGGCCCTCCTTTTTGCCCGGATAAACGAGATGGCTTTGAACTCAAGACCGGAAGGAATGACCATTACAATGCACGTTTGCCGGGGTAATTATCATTCTGCCTGGGCATCGTGGGGGGGGTATGAGCCGGTTGCCGAAACCTTATTCGACCTCCCGGTGGATGCTTTTTTTCTCGAATTCGACGACGAGCGTTCGGGAGGTTTTGAACCCTTACGCTTCATACAGAACCAAACTGTAGTCTTGGGATTGATTACAACCAAAAATGCTGCCCTTGAGGATAAACAGAAAGTGAAAAACCGCATTGCGGAAGCCAGCCAGTATGTTCCCCTGGAACGGCTTTGTCTGAGTCCCCAGTGTGGCTTTGCTTCTACCGAAGAGGGAAACAAACTTACCGAAAAGCAACAGTGGAACAAAATCCGGTTAATGTTAAAAATTGCACATTCCGTATGGAAAAATAAATAACGATTTATATGGATTTTTCAACATCAAAAACAGAAAATTTATTCTTGCAAATGATCCGGGAATTTGCAGAAAAAGAAGTGAAACCGTTGGCAGCAGCTGTCGACGAGGAAGAACGTTTTCCGGAAGAAACGGTAAAGAAAATGGCTGCTTTGGGAATGATGGGCATCCCATTCCCCAAAGAGTATGGCGGGGCAGGTGGCAACAACCAACTCTATTCGATGGCTGTCGAAGAATTGTCACGGGTATGTGCTACTACAGGGGTTATTGTTTCTGCACACACTTCTTTGTGCGCTTCTCCGATTTATGAGTTCGGCAATGAAGAACAACGCCGTAAATATTTGCCCCGCTTGTGTTCCGGCGAATGGATCGGAGCTTTCGGACTGACCGAACCGAATGCAGGCACGGACGCTTCGGCACAGCAAACGATGGCTGTGAAGGAAGGGGAGCATTATGTGCTCAACGGCTCCAAAATTTTTATTACCAATGCTGCTTATGCACACGTTTACATTGTCATGGCCATGACCGATAAGGCACAGGGGACGCGGGGGATTTCGGCCTTTATCGTAGAACGTGATTTTCCGGGATTCTCTATCGGTAAAAAAGAGAAAAAAATGGGCATCCGGGGATCCGCAACCTGTGAGTTGATTTTTGAAAATTGTATCGTCCCGAAAGAAAATCTGTTGGGAAAAGTGGGGGAAGGCTTCAGGATTGCAATGAAAACACTCGACGGCGGACGTATGGGAATCGCTTCACAGGCCTTGGGTATTGCTCAGGGGGCTATGGATGAAACGGTGAAGTATGTAAAAGAACGGAAACAATTCGGACGGTCCATCGGACAGTTTCAGAATACTCAATTCCAATTGGCCGATTTGCAGACCAGGATTCAGGCTGCCCGTCTGCTGGTGCGTAAAGCAGCTTGGAAAAAGGATATGAAACAACCTTATTCTGCTGACTCTGCACAGGCTAAATTGTTTGCAGCCGAAACAGCGATGGAGGTGACGACCAAAGCAGTACAATTCCATGGAGGCTACGGTTATACCCGTGAATATCCGGTGGAACGAATGATGCGGGACGCCAAGATTACAGAAATCTATGAAGGAACGTCTGAAGTACAACGGATGGTGATTGCAGCTGCATTACTCAAATAAGAGTGGAGAAAAGATAATCGATAAATGAAAAAATGATAAACGTATGAAAATAGTAGTATGTATCAAACAGGTGCCGGATACAACAGAGATCAAATTGGACCCCGCTACGGGGACGATGATCCGGGATGGGGTGCCCAGCATTATGAATCCCGACGATAAAGGGGGACTGGAAATGGCTTTACAATTAAAAGATAAATATGGGGCGGAAGTCACGGTAATAACCATGGGGCCTCCTCAGGCCGATGATATTTTGCGTGAGGCTTTTGCTATGGGAGCTGACCGTGCTATTCATTTGAACGACCGGAAATTTGCCGGTGCCGATACTCTCGCTACGTCGAATGCGATTGCCGGCGCTTTGCGCGTGTTGGATTTTGACCTGGTAATCACCGGCCGGCAAGCCATCGACGGGGATACCGCTCAGGTAGGACCACAGATTGCCGAACATTTGGATTTACCTCAGGTGACTTATGTTGAAAACCTGGAATTTGACGGGAGCAGGACATTTACGATCCGGAAGTCCACAGAAGACGGTTTTCAGCTGGTACAGGTAGATGCGCCTTGCGTGGTGACGGTGCTGGCAACGGCTAATAAAGCCCGTTATATGTCGGTCCGGGGAATTGTGGAGGCTTATAACAAAGAAGTTGAAGTGTGGGGCTTTGAACATATCAGTGTAGAAGAAGAAAAACTAGGCTTGAAAGGATCGCCCACCCGCGTATGGAAATCATTTACCAAAGGAGCAAAAGCAGCCGGAAAGGTGTTTGAAGTGGAACCTGCCGAAGCTGCCGATATAATCGTAGAGAAATTGAAAGAAAAATTTATAATCTGATGAACAGGTAGCAACGGATTGCAGACCACAGACTGTGGTAAACCTTAAGTTTTTATACCTTGAACATATACTTTTTTTCCGGCCATTGGCTGAGGTCTGCTTCCGTTTACCGTTCATTGTTAATTTGAATACAATGGATAAATCCCAATATAAAGACGTCTGCGTGTTTGTAGAACAACGCGAAGGTATCATACAAAAAGTGGCATTGGAACTGCTGGGTAAAGCCCGGGAACTTGCCGATACCTTGAATGAGAAAGTGATCGCCTTATTGCTCGGTTATGATATGAAAGACCAGGCTCAGGAGCTGATTGCTTATGGTGCCGACATTGTCGTGTGTGTGGACGAACGTGAATTGGCAGAGTACAATACCGAGCCTTATGCACAAGCTGTCAGCCAATTTATCCGTGAACGTCATCCGGCCATCGTATTGATCGGAGCCACGACTATCGGCCGCGATCTGGGCCCCCGATTATCTGCCCGGCTGACTACCGGCCTCACGGCCGACTGTACAGGCCTGGACATTTCGCCCGAAAATGATTTGCTGATGACCCGTCCGGCTTTCGGTGGTAACCTGATGGCTACGATCATTTGTAAAGAACATCGTCCGCAAATGTCTACTGTCCGGCCGGGAGTGATGCGTACAAAACCCAAAGATCCGGCACGGCGGGGGACGATTGAAAATATGAAAGTCAGTTTCGACCCGTCGAAATTCAGAGTTAAAATTCTGAAAACGGTGAAAGAACAGAAAACCCGGATCGACATAACGGAAGCTAAAGTGCTGGTGTCAGGTGGGCGTGGTGTCGGCAGTACGGCTGGTTTTGTCATGCTGGGTCGTTTAGCGGAAACATTGAATGCCGAAGTATCTTCATCGCGGGCAATGGTCGATGCCGGGGTTATGCCCCACGAACGCCAAGTGGGGCAAACCGGAAAGACGGTCCGGCCGGATCTGTATTTTGCCCTGGGGATTTCAGGGGCTATTCAGCACCTTGCCGGTATGGAAGAATCAGAATACATCATTGCTATCAATAAAGACAAATATGCTCCGATCTTCAATGCAGCAGATTTGGGGATTGTTGGAGATGTACATAAAATTGTCCCCATATTGACAGAAAAACTCCGGAAGTAAAAATCGGAAATGAACCGGGTGTTTGTTCAATTATACTCTTTCCTTTTCTATTGGTGACGGTAGCAAGAGGAAAGAGTATTTAAGAGTAAATCAATATCTTGGCACTGATAAATCAAATTGATTGCATCTTAAATGTCAAAGCTCGTATTTTTGAAATAATCGGCTGGTAAAGATTGTCCCAGTATATTTTTACGCCTTATATTAAAAATGATTTAAAAAATTACTTAAAATAAACTTTCATCTCTCTTTTTTTGTACTTTTACCGTCGATTTTGGTGCTGCTCGTTATTTTCGTAACGGAGCGGTGAAAAGGGAATCAGGTGTGAATCCTGAACAGACCCGCTGCTGTAAGCTTTTTAAAGTCTTTGGACATTACTCACGCCACTGTTTTACATGAACGGGAAGGACGTCCGGAGATAAAGCAAGTCAGAAGACCTGCCAAGATCAGAAACTTGGTGTTCTCTGGGATTAGAATGCCGGTTGTACTGATTTTTAATTGGAATTATTCTATTGGATGTCGATGGAAAAACGTTCGATTTTTTTGTGGATTTCCACAAGAGGAATAATTGACCGATGACAATTAACAATTGACAATGATTGGAAGCTTTACTTCCATCAAAAAACAGCTGAAAAAAAGGGAAATGAGTAGGGAAATTGAATGTTGAATGATTGATAATCAATATGATGTAAATATTTCCTAAAGTATGTTGTTTTACAGTAAACTGGTATTTGTCAATAGTCAATTAACAAACGTCCTGTAAGGGGCATCACTTTGTAAACTTTATGAAATTTCGACTAATTTAATCGAAGATTTAAACGTCACACTTTTAGGACTGGATACTGAAAAATTAGGGGCTTTGGAAAAAATCGGAGGGAAGCTGTCATTGAACTGTACGGCAGAATATTTGAAGTTGCCTGCCGGTTTGAAAAATTTGAAGGTGTTTGTAGTATCGAAAGGTATAGAACGCCTGGATATCCAGGGAATAGAAATCGAGGAATTGCGATTCAGCGGTACCGGATTGGAAAATACGACGGTGATCGGTGACGATATTTTTAAAGGTAAAATCAGTTTGGATAACCTTTCGGGATATTTCCCGAAATTAGAAGGTTTCCGGGAAGTGGGAAAACTGAATATCGGTTATCTTGGCCTGAACGGAGGGAGCATTGAAATCGGTAATATCCGTAAAATTAACGGGGATTTCTCTTACTGGGCCAATTCCAATGTAAAGGCCGTCGAATTTCCTGCACTGGAAGAAGTAACCGGTAATTTTGAATTATATTCCAATATCAAGGAATACCATTTCCCCGAATTGAAGTCTATCGGAGGGAAGGCAATCATAAGTATCGACTATTATGATGAAAAGACTTTTCCGAATCTGGCGACGGTCGGGGAGGATATGATGTTTCAGACCGGATATGACTATTATGGATCGAGGGGACCGGCCGTGGTCTTGTATCCGGCTTTGAAGCAGGTTGGGGGGACATTGGAACTGCGCCCGATCGGACCAACTCCCTGGGGAGATAATGAGAATACCGGTTATTTGAATCAAACCCTGGAAAATCTGGATTTCTTGTCCAGCTTGGAAAAAGTGGGGGGAATCCGGATTCATGATCATGGGAAACTAGCTTCTTACGAGGCAATTAAAAAGGCCATCCTGACCTGTCCCGAAGAGAAATGGAGTGTGGAAAATAATTTGTACAATCCGACTTACAAGCAATTGGTAGAAGACCAGCAATGGATAAAACCTGCTATTCAGGAGTAACAGATGAAGCCTGTTTTTCAACTGTGAGATTAATCAGCTGAAAAAGTTGTAAATGTAAAAAATGATAAACCTATGAAGATAAATAATTTAATATATATTGTGTTGCTTGGCATTATTGTTTCGCTGACGAGTTGCGAGGACGATGACAGCCTGTTTTCCGGAAATGAAAACTACATCACCTCATTCCGACTGGTTCAGCAGGGAGATTCCTATGCCGGGATAATTAAGGGAGATAGTCTGATTTTGAGTATCCCTGAAAATCTTTCTCTTGAGGGGGCGATAATGGAGATTTTGTGTAGTGAAAATGCCCGGATATCTCCGGATCCTGGTGAAGTTGAGGATTGGGGAAAGTTACAAAATTTTACAGTAACTGCTTACAATAATACTCAGCGTGTTTACAAGTATATAGTACGGAGAACCTTGACGGGTAGCGAAGGAGATGTTCGTCTGACTTCGGTTGAAGATTTGGAAGCCTTTGCTGCTCAGGGGATCAATAAAGTCAATGGAAATTTGGTTATCGGTAAAGAAGAAGGAACTGTGAAGGAAGACTCCCTTACTTCTTTGGCAGCTTTGGCCTCACTAAAAGAGGTTGTCGGAACGGTGACCATAAATCCGACTTATGCCGGAACTTCATTTGCCGGTTTGGAAAATTTGGAACAGGTTGGAGGATTGGTGATGGGACGTGTAATACAGAATGCAACCATTGGACTTCGGTGGATACGGGAGATTGAATTGCCAAATTTGAAAAAAGTAGCTTCAGAATTGACTTTCAGAGCTGATACCGTTGAAACGTTGAGTTTGCCTGCATTGGAAAAGGTAGGAAGAAATTTGTCGATTCAGATTAAAGATGTGAAAGATATAGATTTTTCGGCCTTATCGGTTATCGGAGAAAATTTATCCATGAAAGTGAACGGTGTCTTGAATGCTCCGGAAAAGTTGAGCTTTCCGAAATTAAGTTTGATTGGAAATCAATTAGCATTGAGTAATGTTTATAGGGTGAAAGAGTTAGCTTTCCCGGAATTAAAATCGGCGACTGCTATTAAATTGGAGCAGATGAATGCTGTTGAAACTTTGAACTTTACCCAATTGGAGCAAGTCGCCGATTATTTTGAATTGTGGTGGACGCATCAAGTAAAAGAAATGAATTTTCCTTCAGTAAAATCACTCGGTGGATTTAAAATTTATTACATTCAAAATTTGGAAAAAGTCAGTTTGGAGTCTTTGACAGAAGTCGGTCTGCGAGGATTCTGTATCGATGCATCTGATAAGATACAAGAGTTGAATTTGCCTGCATTGACGCGAGTGAAAGGTGATTTTGTTTTAACCAGAATGGCAATAACAGAGGTAAGCTCATTGAGAGCATTGAAGGAAGTGGATGGAAAATTTGATTTCTCCTCGATGAGTGCATTGACGGTTTTCGACGGTTTTCCGAATCTGACAACAGTCGGTGGTAATTTCACCCTGTCCGGTTTGGCAGTCAGCGAATTAAAGGGATTCGATGCCCTGACCTCTATCGGTGGTTCGATGAGTCTGAGTAATTTGAATGAGGTTACTTCGATTGACGCTTTCCCCGTATTGAAATCCATCGGATCACAATGTTCGCTCATTGGACTGAAAAAATTGCAGGATATTTCTTTGCTGGCCCAGTTCAAGGGAATGCATTTGAACAATTGTATTTTAAACAATTTGGATGCCTTGACTTCCTTGGATCTGACCGGCCTTGAAGTAGATGCCCTGCAGATTACCGGAAAAAATGCTTTGACGTTAAAGGGCAGTAAAACCTTGAATACGAATCTGACCATTAACGGGATTCCCGGAATTTCTTTTTCAGGAATCGAAGAGGTGCAGAATGTATCGGTAAGTAATATGCCTGCAACTATTACCGGACGGGTAGAATACAACTTCCCCGGATTAAAGAAAATAGGGACTTTGTCGGTGAGTCAGGCATATGGTGCCAGCCTGGGTGTGCTTCGTTTTCCTGATTTGACAGAGATTAGCGGAAAATTGACCCTTTCCGAAGGATTCGGACAAAAAGTACAGCCGACGGAATTTCCGGTTTTAAGGATAGTGAATAACATGACCTATACCGGAGTCTGTGATGCCCTTCGTTTTCCGGCCTTGGAGGAGGTGACGGGTGAATTGAATATCAAAACCAGCTATGTGAATGGATCTTTAGTGAGCATGTTACAGGAAATCTATACTCCCGTTTTGAAAAAAGTCGGGATATTGGTGCTGACTACTTACAGTAAAAATCAGGATAGTTGGTGTAATAATGTCCTGACTAATCTGGATTGTTTTAGAGCCCTGGAAAATGTCGGAGTGATCAATATCGAGTACCAGTTAGGCCTGGTATCTTTTAAAGGATTGGAAAAAGCAATCGGGGGATTGACGGATGATACTTCTTGGGTTGTCGGGCATAATGCTTATAATCCGACTTTCGAACAGGCTAAAAACGGAGAATTGGAACGAAATTGAGGGAAATACTTTACATCGGACGGCTCCCTGCAGCTTTTAGTTGGCAGGGGGCTTTTCGTATTTTGTAAGGAAAGGCATTTTTTGTACTTTTACGCTTCAATGGAAACAAAGGGATACCTTCAGGTTTATACCGGAAACGGTAAAGGTAAGACAACGGCTGCATTCGGTTTGGCGGTACGTGCTTTATGTGCTGGTAAACGGGTGTTTATCGGGCAGTTTGTCAAAAGCATGAAATATAACGAAACCCGGCTGGAAGCCTGTTTCCCCGGGCGGTTGGCGGTCCGGCAGTTTGGAAGAGGATGTTTCCTTGATCACCGGCCCGAAGACGAAGACGTACGCCTTGTCCAGGAAGGACTCCGGGAATGTGCGGCAATACTGGCTTCGGGTGAATGGGACCTGGTCATCCTGGACGAACTGACTATAGCTGTGTATTTTGGTTTGCTCTCCGATAAAGAAATACTGGAAGTCATCGGGCTGCGTGACACAGGGACAGAGGTGGTGATTACCGGGCGTTATGCTTCCGAAGCTTTGCTGGCTTTGGCTGACCTCGTGACAGAAATGCGTGAAGTGAAACATTATTATACCCGGGGAGTATTGTCCCGGGATGGATTTGATCATTGAGATATGGATAGATTGATGCGGTTTTGGTTGCTGGGGCTGTTGTTGGCTCTTGGTGTAGGTTGTAAAAGTAGGCATTCGGCTTCTGCAGGAGATGCTTTGTCCGCGCTCCGGATGGAATATGCCGGGCGGATTCGGATAGATTCGAGTGAACATTATATATTGGTGCGGGTACAAAACCCTTGGGATACGGCCCGGATTTTACATACCTATGTTTTGGTCGGCCGGGAAACTGAATTGCCGGAAGGATTGCCTGAAGGGACCTTGGTCCGGACGCCGGTGGAAAAAGCATTGGTATATTCTTCGGTACATTGCGGGCTTCTGTCCGAACTGGGGGCAATCGATCGGATTGGTGGAATATGTGATCTGCAATATATCGAAATACCTGAAATACAAAATCGTTGTGCTTCCGGGCGAATGGTCGACGCCGGAAATTCTATGAATCCGGATATTGAAAAAATAATCGACTTTCATCCCGATGCTATCCTGCTCTCCCCTTTTGAAAATAGTGGAGGTTATGGCCGGATTGAAAAATTAGGGATACCGGTTATCGAATGTGCCGATTATATGGAGACCTCTCCTTTGGGGCGGTCTGAATGGATGCGTTTTTTCGGTTTGCTTTTCGGGAAACGGCGGCAGGCTGATTCGTTATTCACTGCTGTCCGTGCGGATTATTTACAGCTGTGTGATTTGGTCAAGTCTGTAAATCAGCGGCCGACGGTGATATCTGAATTGAAAAGCGGTTCCGCCTGGTATGTACCCGGAGGAAAAAGCACGACCGGACGGTTGTATCAGGATGCCGGGGCTACTTATATGTGGGCGGAGGACGAACATAGCGGTTCGATTCCTTTGTCTTTTGAAACGGTATTTGACCGAGGGCAGGATGCCGATTTTTGGTTATTCAAATACAACCGGCAACAAGATAAAACCCTGACCGAATTAAAGTCCGACTACGCTTCATATGCCGGTTTCCGGGCCTTTCAAACCGGGCAGGTGTATGGATGTAATTCGGGACAGGTACCTTTTTATACAGAGACCCCTTTTCATCCCGAACGGCTGTTGGAAGATCTGATCCGGATTTTTCACCCGGGAGTGTTACCGGCAGGAGAGTGCCGTTATTTTAAAAGATTGGAAAAATGAAATCTTTACCATCCGGATGGAAATATAGTATCGGTTTGATCGTATCGATCCTTCTGTTGTTCGCGGCGAATTTATGGGTAGGCTCGGTACGTATTCCTGCCGGCGCAGTATGGGATGTTGTGTGCGGACATGCCGTAGAACGGGAGAGCTGGCGGTTTATTTTGCTGGAATCGCGTATTCCGCAAGGGATAACTGCTTTGCTGTGTGGAGCAGCCTTGGCTGTCTCGGGGTTGATGTTGCAAACCGTTTTCAGTAATCCGCTGGCAGGACCTTCGATATTGGGGATCAATACCGGGGCCAGCCTGGGCGTGGCCTTGGTGATGTTGCTCGGTGGAGGAAGTATTACTGCCGGGGTTTTCAGTATATCCGGTTTTCTGGCGGTATTGGCCGGAGCTTTTGCCGGGGCTATGATCGTCATGGGAATCTTGCTGTTCTTTTCTGCTTTTACAAAGAATAATTTGATGCTACTTATTATTGGGATCATGATCGGATACATCACCTCCTCGGTGATTTCATTATTGAATTTTTTCTCTACGGCCGAAGGAGTACATTCTTACATGATCTGGGGATTGGGAAATTTCAGCGGAGTGTCTTCCGGGCAATTGCCTGTATTTATCGTTTCGATTACCGCCGGTTTGGTTTTATCGGTCATGTTGATCAAACCTTTGAATGCCTTATTGTTGGGAAACCGGTATGCCGAAAATCTGGGTGTGAATGTGCGGCTTACCCGCAATCTGTTATTGATTGCGACCGGTATGCTGACGGCAATAACAACCGCCTTTTGCGGGCCTATCGCTTTTATCGGATTGGCCGTGCCGCATATTGCCCGCTTGATGCTGGGTACTTCGAACCACAATTCCCTGATGCCTGTGACCTTATTGCTGGGAGGGGCGGTAGCCCTGTTGTGTAATCTGATCAGTGTATTACCCGGCGAAACGGGGATTTTGCCATTGAACGCCATCACTCCCGTTTTGGGTGCTCCCGTCATTATCTATATTCTGGTCAAACAGCGTAAAATTCAATATTTCAATTGACTATGGAGACTTTACCTGTAATTGCAGCCCGTCAATTGGCTATCGGCTACTCTCATGGTAAGAACGGTTCTACAGTGGTACACCGGGATCTGTCTTTCGATTTGTGGGCGGGAGAGTTGACTTGTCTGTTAGGTCCTAACGGGGCAGGCAAATCTACTCTGTTGCGTACTCTTTCGGCTTTTCAATTGCCTTTGGAAGGTGAATTATGGCTTGAAGGACGTCCGCTGAGGGATTATTCCGAACGGGAAAAATCGCGCAAGATCGGCGTCGTACTGACCGATAAGACACAGGCCGGCGGATTGACCGTATATGAACTGGTAAGCTTGGGGCGTCAGCCCCATACCGGATTCTGGGGCCGTTTGAACCGGGAAGATCATAAGCTCGTCGAAGAGGCTCTTACGGCAGTGGGAATATCCCATAAAGCTGCAAATTACGTGGCCGAATTGTCGGACGGGGAACGGCAGAAAGTGATGATCGCCAAAGCATTGGTGCAGGAATGTCCGTTGATTTTGCTCGATGAACCCACAGCTTTCCTGGATGTGGTAAGCCGTATCGAGATCATGACTTTATTGCATACCATTGCCCGCGAACAACATAAGACCATTCTGCTGTCTACCCACGATATCGACCAGGCACTGATCCAGGCCGACCGGCTGTGGTTGCTCGCGCCCGGAAAAGGATTGCAGTGTGGCGTTACGGAGGATATGGTCTTTAACGATGGACTGGACTGTTTGTTCGATCACCGGAAAATATGTTTTGACCGGGGACGTGGGGGCTATTTCCCCATCGTACAGGATTATCAGGAAGTCGTCGTCAGGACGGACGATCCCTGCCTTTGGCATTGGTGTGTCAATGCTCTGAATCGTTTTGGCTATTCCGGTCTGCCCGGAAATGCCGATAGAAAAAATTTACCCGTATTGACGGTTACTTCCCCGCATGAAATGAGTTGGGAAAAAAATGGAATGTCTACTATACTGACTTCTTTCGAGGACTTGACCGGATTATTGAAAAAATGACCGGGAAGGTTTTTGAATAAAAAGAAAACGGTGCGCATCAGTTTTTACCTGTTGGCACCGTTTTAACTTTTTATTTATTTGCTTCTGCAGCTTTGATCAATCGGGGGATGGGGGATACATTGACCATAGACGTGTAATCGATGGGAGAAAGTGTCCATACATCCCAGGAGAGATTTTCAAGTTGGCGATTGTCGACAAATGTCTGAGAATATTCAAAGTCGGCAGCTGTCGGCACCTGATTGCCCGAACCGAGCCAGTAGGTGGTATAGGCATCGTTCGATCCCATCCAATAATCGGCTGCATCTAACGGTTTCAATTCGTCAGAATCGTATTCGGAGAGTTCGTAGAGCCCGTTTGTAAAATCAGCTTGTGTCAGATGTAAAGTAGAACTTTTCAGTTCGATTTTACCGTCGTTATTACCGTCATAACCGAATCCTTTGATATAATTTCCTGATAAGGCGACATAAAGGCGGGGATCGTTCTTGGCAATAGCTTTGAGCATATCGATTCCTGTAAAAGTTTCCGTTTTATTCCAACGATATCCCCAGGCAATGAAAAAAACTTCCTGGTCTGCCGGTTCTTGCAGATGCTCCCCTGTAACCCATTGAATGGCAAAGACCGAGGTGTTTTCTCCGTTACCGGTCCAATTTTTCAGATCGGAGATCGCGAACCGATTACCGTTGACCTTCAGAAATAAGGTGTCGGAATCCTTGCCGTCTTGATTGGTTGCGGTCAGGATAATTTCAAAACTACCGGGGTCCTGAGAGGTGAAACGATAGATTGAGTCTGTGGAAACCGTTTTTTTGTTCAGTTGCCACTGGAAAGTGGTCTGTAACGGATTGTTCAGAATCGCTTTTAACTCGATCGTTTCACCCGGTAAACAGGTGGTTTGCCCACTCGGATTTCCGATAGAAACCTGAGGCGGAGTAGGAAGATACGGATCTTTTTTGTTGTCGTCACTACAGGAGGTCGATAGACCTGTAAGCAGACTCCAGAATAGAAATAAAGAATAGTATTTTTTCATTTACAAAATTCTTTTATTGAAAATTATAAGTAAAGAATGTTCCGGCTGGATAATTGGTATGATTCTTATAATTGGCGCTCAATTTCGGTTCGGTTTCGCTGAAATCGAATACACTGATGTGGTTGATCAGACGGTCGTTACCCCACCCTTTGATTGTATTCAGATAGACTTCGCCTGTAACCGGATTGACGGCTATGGTATTGTAAACACTAGTTGTTGTCACGATGTTTGCCGCATCGACCATCAGATCCGTCTGGTTTTTACTAAAAATGTGACGATAGATTTTGGTACCTGTGCCGTTCATGTACAAAGTATCTCCTTGTGCTGTAATACACGGAGTAGAAGTGTATGAGGCCGACTGAGTGCTAATGGCATCTCCCGGTAAAGTATTGGTTTGGATAATAGTATAATTTTGGGCATCGACCTTAGAGATTTCCCCGGCCGAAGTGGATACCCACAAGTTACCGTCCGGCGATTTGACGACTCCTCTGACCGGATCATTGAATTCTATCGATTTGGAGATTTTGTTTTTTCCTTTTTCGATCACAAGGACGTTATTTCCTGCTGCAGCGAATATTTTCCCTTCCGTTACAGCCATGGTATTCTTATTAGCCCTTTCAGCTCCCTCGATGAGAAAAAGTTCGCCGCTGGATGGGTGGAATACCTTAATTCCTTCGTTGTCGCGCAGATAGATATCGTCGTCTCCCAGTACGGCAACATGAGTCGGACTGCTTACTTTATCTTCCAGTTCGGTCTTATAGCCGGCTTCTTTTTTCAGGGTTTCTGCATTGGCAACGATAAGATAACCGTCGTCTCCGCTTTTTTGTGAAATGATATACAGTTTGTTGTTGGCGATAAATAAGTCTTGGGAAAGAAGGCTCAGCATGCTGCCGTTTGCCTTGTAATAGGCACTGTCCGTGAGAATACCTTTCGGGCTGATGAATATCAATGTAGAAGGATCGGCCTGGTAACCTTCATTTAAAACAAAAGTACCGTATTTGTATTTACCGTACACTTCGATGGATGTTGTGGCAGAAGTCACTCCATCGGCATTGGTCGCGGTTAATTTAACATCGTAGGTCCCCAATTCGTTCATTTTGAAAGTAAATACTGTATCCTTAGAGACTTCATTTCCTTTGACGGACCAGCTCAGTGTGGTTGGCAGCGGACTTTCTACTTTCGCTTTCAGTACGATAGAGTCTTCCTGAGGCATTGCGAACACTCCGTTTACACTCTCGATAGATACTTCGGGAGGAACCGGATATTTGTCGTCATCGTCACATGATGCGAATATTCCTGCTAACAGGAGGCAAACTAAAAGCGTAAAATTAATTTTTTTCATGGTTTCTATTTATTTAAAGGATTTATATGATTCAATTAAAATTCGAATAAAAGCGAGAACAAGCAATTACGCAAAGGCATGGGATAATATTGGGTCGACTCATAGTAGGTATCGAACAGGTTATCTATCCGCATCTGAGGGGTTAGGCTTGTCCCATTCCGGAAGGAGTAGCGGTAACCGAGCAAGAGGTTATGTACGGAATAGGGATCCGTGGCATATGATTCGTCGGTAGTAATGAAACGCCGGCCGGTGTAAGTCATCTGCCAGACGAAAAAAGCATCTTTATAATCGATATTCCAGCGCAGATTCCACTTGAATCGCGGTACATATGGAATTTGCCGCATATAGGCGTTGTCGTCTACGTGTTGTTTCTTGCGGGTCCGGGATTGTGACCAGCTGTAATTACCCGAAAGAGAAGATACGAGTTCCCCGTAGTGGAAAGTGGTTTTTCCATAAAGTTCCACGCCGTAGGAACGTACGTTTCGTTTGTTTTGCGGAGTCCACACCCATTGGTTTCCGTCTTTGGGGAGCCAAAGGATCCAGTTGTCGATGTTCATTAGATAACCGGAAACTTCGGCATCGAATAAGAGATGTTTGTTTATACTCTTCCGGTAAGAAATAGAAGCATCGTAAGAATACCCCTCTTCCGGCTTTACATCCGGATTACCGCCGGGGCGCCAATATAGGTCGTTCATACTGGGGAAACGATAATTATAAGCAGTACTTCCTTTCAATTTTAATTCTTTTTTCAATAGATTGAATACTATTCCTGCCGACCAGGTGGATACATTCCGATTGTCGTTATGTTCGAACATATATTGTCCGTTGATCATCATCCACCGGATAGGCGTCCACAAAGCGGAAGTTTGCCAGGAGAGTATGTTACGGTGGTGGCTGAAAGGGGATTCCACCTGAGGAATATCAAAATCGATACCGTCGAGCGTATATTTCGATGAGTCGATGTCTATGTAGCTACTCACCCGGATCAGGTCGTGAGAATAGGTTAACGTCGTGTTGAGGATAAGCTTATCGGTCGGGGAGTACGTATAATCGGCCACGACCTGTGCCGTGTTAGAGCGGTTTTTGTTTCCCTTGGGATCGAATAAACCTCCGTCATACCGGATATCGTAAGTTTGGCAGAAATACAGCCAGGCAGCCTTTACATGTAATTCATGGATACCCCGGCTGAAATCCAGTCCGGCATATCCCCGGAAATTATTTTCCTCCTGATCCTCCTGGGAGCGGTTGACTACACCGAGCGGTTGGGGGAGGTTACGGTGATTTTTCTGATACCAGGCGACAGCTGTCAGGCGGGTGTAGGGAGATACTCTGAAATAGCCTTCCTGCATAATTCCGAATTGAGAGTAAGCGGCATCCTGCCTTTTTTCACGGAAAGGAATATTGGTCAGCACTTTATTCAGATAGGTATAGTCGTTGTCGGAATGCTGATAATATAACCGTGTCTTTGAGGCCGATTTATTACCGCTTATATTCGCCTGTCCACCGACGGTATATGTGTTGTACGATCCATACTCTGCCAGTACCCGGCCATTTACGCCTCGGTTCCAATCGGTGTCTGTGAATAAATTCACACTACCTCCGATAGCTCCGGTACCGTTTTTTACATGGCTGCTGCCATAGTACAGGTTGATGTTATCTGTAAAAAAGACCGGGATCTGTGAAAAATCGAAAGTACCCGATAAAGGAGGTGTGATATTGATCCCGTTCCAGTTTACCCGTGTTTGGGAAGCGCTGGTTCCACGGAAAGAAGCTGTCGATAATGCTCCTGTTCCCAGACTCTTGATGTAAATAGAGGTATGGTCGGTCAGGAGTTCGGCCAGCGAGCGGGTTTTGTTGGCTTGTAAAATGGCTGGAGAAATATGGGTTACCCGGGCTCCTGCGTTTGCCTCGTTGGCGTGTTATATACGTTGGCGGATGACCTGCACGGTGTCTAATGTGCCGTATAGGGTGATCGAATCCCGGGATTGGGCGGGAGTACGGAATCCCGACCCAAGGAATATGCCGAGGTATAAAATGAAGATCAGACTCTTGTATAGGTTCATATCGCTAGGCTAATTAGGGGAAATACACTTGGCTAGGATAGATACCGACTCGAAAATTCCGGATGGAACCGTCTTTTTTGTAATTCCGGATATAACCGCGTTGTGCACTGTAATCCAGACAGTCACATAGATAGACCTCTCCTTGCGGACTGACTGAAAACCCATACATCATATCGATTCCGGGAAGATCGAGGTAGTGTTCGAATTCTCCCGTGCCGACATTCATCCGGTAAACACTTTGGACAGAGGTAATCCCTGCTGCCGTGTTACTTTTACAGGTTTTGACGTTGAAATAAATCCAGTTCAGTGTAGGATCGATATCCGTGCGATTATAGGTGATTGTACCGATTACGTCTCCTGCTTGTGGATTTGCCTTTTCACTGATGGGAAGGGTATAAGAGACCTCGACTTTTTCTTGGTGGGGGTCGATACAAACCAATTCTATTCCGCAGACTCGATTCCCCTCCCGGATGTTCATCAAGGCCCATACTCTTTGGTATTTATCGACCAGCATCCGGCAGGTTTTGGTATTTTCGTCGTTTTTTACTTCCGGGATGACCCGGACAGCTTTTTTGCTGATATTGTCGGTATCGAAGACATATATTCCGCCGGTAGTCATTCCGAAGATTTTATTATCTACCGTTACCAGATATTCGACCGATCGCGGTATGGAGATATATTCCAGAGGTTCGCCATAAGGTTCCACAGTCCGGATACGCACCAGTTGTCTCTCCAGATCGGATACGATAGCTTCTGTCGGGGAAATGGCTACGATCTGGCGTGGAAATCCCGCTTGGGTATAGAGGATTGTACCGACGGAACCGAACGTTTCGGGATCTATAACCTCGATTTTTTTGGAGTTGTCCAAAGTCACAAAATATTTACCGTTGATCTTGGTGATGGATTGGGCCACATCACCAAGCGGTCGGTGATTCACTTCCCGGAAAATATCCGGAATGACTGATCCGTCTTTGTTTAAAACGGAGATACCGCCCATATTCTGATTGATTCCCCCTTCATTGAGAACAAGGGCTTCGATATTACCTTGGCTCACCGGCCCGTAGGGATAATCCGTTCCTGCGGAATCACAGGCTGTGAATAGCCCTGCTATTACGGCAAATATGAAAAAACAGAGATTTTTTTTGAATAGCATGATTTACTGACGTTTATGTTCTTCTTCCCTTTGAACGTTAAACAATGAATCACGTGGCAGGTCTTCTGACTTGTTTCCTTTTCGGTTTCCTTCCCATTCCAAACGAGGAACAGTGGATAAAGCACGTCCGAAAAGTGTTATGAAACTTACAGCAGTGGATCTGTTCAGGATTTACACCTGATTCCCTTTTCATTGCCGGACGAGACAACGATCCGGCAACTCCACGCAATTTTTATGTGACGGCAAAGATATATAAATCATTTTATAAGGGAAATGATATTTTGTGAATGTTTGTTAGTCCACAGGGACGGAGGCAATACTTTGTGCTGAACGGTTATTTTGGGAAAAACCTTTAGAATTTCTTTAAAATCGGGCTTTTATCCTTGTACAGGCAATGAAGTAAAACCTGTTCTGAACGGAAAACATGTCAAACCGATTATTTCAATGATGAAAACAAGATGGATTATCTCTTTTGCCCGACTTCCTGTTTCTGTGAAAAATCCAAATGCGCCCCTGTCGAAGGGAATATCGTGCCGGAGTTGATCGGTACGAATAATAGCGATAAGCAGATTGGGGAATTAGATGATATATGCAAATTATTCAAAATTAATAAACATGATTTATTGGTTTTACCGGAATAAAATTGCAGCTTTGTTCGGGATTGATCGGGTGGGAAAGATTTTGACAGACTGTTTATCCGATACTTTATGAAAATAGAGAAAGTACATGCGGTCTATTTTAGTCCGACAGGCACAACTAAAACAGTGATTACCCATTTGGTAAAATGTATCACTACGTTATTACCGGAAGTCGTGACGGAAGTGAAAGACTTTACATTGCCGTCGGGGCGGAAGAAAGTGCCTGATATTCGGGAATCGGAGTTGGCTATTGTCGGTTTGCCTGTTTACGCCGGCCGTTTACCGAATCTGTTATTGAACTACTTGACTACCTGGCAGAGTAATGGGGCCTGGGCGGTACCTGTAGTGGTTTATGGGAATCGGTCCTATGGGAATGCGCTCGTCGAACTGTATGATATTTTAAGATATAGAGGGTTTCATCCGATAGCTGCTGCGGCTTTTGTCGGCCAGCATTCTTTCACGACCCGGTTGGCTACCGGGCGTCCCGACCGGGAAGATCTGGAAAAGGCAGAACAGTTTTCGGCAGAGATCGTGAGAAGAATATTGCAACCAGGAGAATTTACCGGAATAAAGATTCCGGGACAAGGGGCTCCTGATTACGGTGGATATTATAAACCCAAAGGAAGGGATGAAGAGGTGGTGAATTTCCTGAAAGCAAAACCTGTTACGACCGATGCGTGCATCGATTGCAGACGTTGTGCAAAAGTTTGTCCTATGGGGGCTATCCGGCAGGATCATCCTTCTGAGGTTTCCGGTATTTGTATCAAGTGTAATGCTTGTGTAAAACAATGTCCTGTACATGCCAAACAGTTGACGGATGAAGCTTACCTAAGTCATGTCGGTTTTCTTGAAAATAGATATACCTCGAGGGCAAGAATCGAATTATTTTAATCGACCTAAATACTTGGTATATGAAGACCGGTCTTTATACAAAACTGATTTTGAAGGTAATCGCTGGCTGTTTGCTTATCACTGTCATCCGGGGTATTCATTTCTGGAATTACCCGTTAATATAAAAGATATCGAGATGCATGTCGATATTAAGTCCGCCAGTACAAGAGATGAAATGAATGTGAAGGTATCCGGTTCATACTAAAAATAGGGGAATTGTTTTTGAGGATTTTTTTATGGCATGGAGCTTTGCGCTCCCCGGTGATTTCTTATATGTCTTGATTTTTTCGCTGGTTGCGGATAAATTTATTCCGGTATTCTGCCGGGAAATTATTTTCATGGTGTTTGACGAATCGTTTCAGGTAGGATTGACCGGAGATCTAAGAAGGACGGTATGTCCGTTTATGTCAGATCATTGAGGGTACAGTGCTGAACAGCCATTCAGGTTAATGCCGGACCCCCTGAAGCTTATCCCTTTCCAAACCGCTATGAGATAATGACAAGTAATGTCCGATAAAGATCTTAAGTTAAACAAAAGAGGGGGCTTTCCCCATTCTCTTTTCAGTCCGCCAAAACAGCCAAACAGCCAGAAGGAGGGAAAGAATGTCTGCTACAGGTTGTGCCGCTTCCGCCCCGATCGCCTGCAAGGTGTTGATATAAATAAACAGGATACCCATCACTGGTCCCGACAGCAGCAACGTCCGGACGAGCGGCGTACCATATTCCCGAATACCTTCCGAATCAATGACACAACTGATCAGTTCTTCGGAAAACACTCCGCAAATCAAGGTCAGTATCACGCCCATACCCAATCCTGCGAAGCATGACAGACGTATGACTGCCTGAGACGGTCCCACTGTTTCTTTTCTCATATTGAAACAGGCTATGGATATGGTCAGGTGGGGGTCTTTACCCGTCAGCAAGATAACGTAATATGCGTTGCTGCCGTATAACCGATGGCCGTAGCCCATGCCGCACCGGCAATCCTGTAGCCGAGCCATAGGATAAACAAGCGATTGAGTACGATATTCTGTATGGTACCTATCAGTATTCCGTTCAGTGCCTCTGTCGATTTCCCTTTGGCACGGACAAGGTTGCTGAAAGCTGTGGAGACGATGACGAAAGGAGTACTCCACGCTACATACCCGTATTTCAAGAAACACCCTACAGCCGTCTCTATGATTTTTTTTAACAGATTACGGTTTATAATCCTTTTTCATTTTTTACAAAGGTCGTCTTTGGATATTCGGAACATTAATGGGTATTCTCCGTTTGAAAGTGTTTTTGATTTGTAACAAACCACTGAAATAGAGGCGTTCATGGCTAAAGTTGGTTTAAACCTCGGTTTAAACAGATGCCCCCAAACCACGAAAAACCACAAAATAAAAAAGGTAGCTACTTTCGTAACTACCTCATTCAGAGAGCGGAAAACGGGACTCAAACCCGCGACCCCCAGCTTGGAAGGCTAGTGCTCTATCGACTGAGCTATTTCCGCAGACTATTATTTATTCGGCAATTACAAAAGATTCTCTTTTCCTTATTCCGCTTGGTTGACGTTTCGGTTGATGTTTGTGTCAAACCTGACAGGGTTTATATTTTATCTTAATTTTTGCATTTCGCTGTATATTATATATAATAATTCCCCCCGAAGTGCAGAAAGGGGAAACCCTCTTCTAAAGAGGACTTTTCCGACGGTTTTAACTGGTGTCCATAATGCTTGATTTAAATTGAAAACTCCCGGTATTGAGCCGGGAGTGTGAGGTTAAATTTTTAGGAACTATATTACAGTTACCAAATTTATTTTCTTTTCCATATTATCCAGTCTTTAAATTATCATTCCTCACTATTTAAATATCAGAAATGGGGGTAAATTATATTTATTCCTTTTCAATCTTTTCCATCATATGCTGACAATAACAACAATAACCACCATTATCAATAGCAATAAACATTTCTTCCCAAGGAATAGGGACACCACACCGTTGACAGTTTTCTATTACATTTGTATCAATCATTCTGTCAAACACTTTCATTTGTTCAGGAGACAAGACTCCATATCCTTTGCCCAGAACTAATTTTGCAACCCCTAACTCTGTACCTTCTAATCTGCCGGATTCAACAAGCTGTTTTAGGAATTCTTTAAATTCATCTAAAGCACAAATTTTACCATTCATATTATTTTAGTTTTGATATCACCATTCTCAGGACTCATATCAGGAATGGTGATAGGTTAAGATTTTATCTACAATTACATTCCCATCTCTTATAGTCCAGTATTCTCTTATCACAAGTATCAGTTCCGGGATTATCGTTAAAATAAATGTTTCCATCATTTATTGGTAAATCGTTAAAAATCTTGTTCAGGGCACTTGCAGAGAGATTATTATTTCCACAACGTAAATAAGTCAAGGCAGTATTCTTACTTATATCCAATGAAGTTAAGCTATTATTGCCACAATCCAAACTAGTCAAGGCAGTATTCTTACTGACATCTAATGAAGTTAAGCTATTATTACCGCAAGACAGCTTAGTCAATGCAGTATTCTTACTGACATCTAATGAGGTTAGAGTATTATATTCACAATCCAAACTAGTCAAGGCAGTATTCTTACTGACCTCTAATGAGGTTAGGTTATTGCCATAACATCGTAAGGAAGTCAATGCAGGACACCCACTGACATCTAATGAGGTTATGTGCTTGGTGTAACACCAAAAGCCTCTAATTTTCCCTTTAATTGTAATAATATAAGGATTACTATTAGGATATCTATGACCAATGCCATAGGTTGAAAAAATATTATCACACATCGTTTCCAGATTGGCATTTTCAACATTTCCATCTCCCCAATCAATTGTAATAATGTCTCCCTTATTAAAAGCCCCAATTTGTATTCGCACAGGACTACTAGCAGAATAATCAGTTCTATGAACCAACGTAATTACCCCTTCTTTTCCATCTTCTGATGAATCATCATCTTTTGAACACGCAGTAAAAGCAATGGCACATATAGTAACCAATAAAATGTAAATCTGTTTCATATTAATGTTATTTATATAATTCATTTTCTATTCTTCGTCTTTTTCTTTGTTTTGGGCAATCCATTCTCAAAGTCATACTTCAATGATAGATTTTCTCTCAACTTATTCAATAAAAGATTACCTTTTTCATAAAATTGTTCATATTGTTCTTGCGATATAGTTTGGTTAGCGTGCACTATTTCATTACGAATTTTCCATAAACAATTTTGTTCCTTACTAAAAATCACCTTCAATATTTCAGGCATTTCTTCATTTAATATTTTTAAAAAACCTGTCCATCTTACATCTAAGTTTTTCGGATACGCACCTTTTTCTATGCATCTGGATAATTTCAATCCTGCTTCAATTTGATTCCATAGATTTAAGATGGCATATCCATATTCTTCTTTATTGACAAGATCTTTCATCCTATCAGAAACCTCCAAGTTCAATAATAAAAGTGCTTTTTTCTGTTTAGTTTGCTGTCTCATTGCTTATTTGATAAATTGTATTCTAATTAGCAGGCATTTTATAAACATGAGATGTCTGTGTATTTAGCGTTCCATCTCCCCAGTCTATTTCAAATTGGATAGGTTTCGAACTTCTTGTTTCTGAAAATCTGAGCTCAATTTCTTGAGTTGGTTTAGTAGTTTTTACTTTCAATGTAATTGTATCCATGTCTATAAGTTTTAAGTTTTAAAAATTCCTACTCCCAACGTTTAAAGTATAGGAGTAGAAATGATGAATTATTCTTGCGGAATTTGTGAACATTCTCCGTTTAAAAGTTGGTATTTTGTCGGGTTGTAGCCATTGTCATTTACATAAAAAGTGCCACTCATATTTTGTACTACATTTTTGAGAACACAGAAATCATATAATTTGGAGCACGTTGTAATTGATATATCATTAAGTGATTCAATATTTTTAAGGGCATCTATATTATTTAATGAACTACAACCTTTTATAGTTAATTTATCTCCTATGTTTGTGAGATTCTCTAATCCTTCAAAAGATTCTAAAACCCTTGCCTTCACCTCAAAATCTCCTCCGATACTTTTTAAACTACTTAAGCCTTTAAAAGAGGATAAAACATTGAAAGAGTAAGAATAAGAAAAAGATTCAGCAATTACTCTAAAATTCCCTCCTATTGTCTCCAGACTCTCTAAACCTTCAAAAGATTCCAAGGCATTTAAAGAATGAGAAGGATGAGGAGAAGAAGAATGGTCAGTGCTCACCTCAAAATCCCCTCCGATGCTTTTTAAACTACTTAAGCCTTTAAAAGAGGATAAAGCATTTAAAGAAGACTTGTTATCAATTATTTTAAAATTCCCTCCTATTGTCTCCAGACTCTCTAATCCTTCAAAAGATTCTAAAGAAGAATTAGCATTCACTTCAAAATCTCCTCCAATGCTTTTTAAACCACTTAAACCTTTAAAAGAAGATAAAGAATTTAAAGAATAATAATAATAAGAATAAGAAGATTCAGCAATTACTTTAAAATTCCCTCCGATGGTTCCAAGATTTCGCAATCCTTCAAAAGAAGTCATATCTCCATCCTTAATTATTAGACTATCTGTTATAGTTTTCAAACCGTACAAACCATCCAAAGTGGTCAAGGTTGAACATTCCAATCTCAGTGAACCGTTAATTTCCGTAAGCAGATTGTCCAACTTTTGTAAGGTTGTTATTTCCCCTCCGCTCACAATAACATTCCCTCTAACTTTAGTATAACCTGCTGTCTGGAAATCAATTAAATCCTGTTCTGTTTCAAAAATAATATCTCCTATATAAATCCCTTTTGCAGCCTGAGTCACTTGTACTGTATCAGACAAAGTGCTATTCTTATCTTTTATAAAAATTTGGGCTGAACGTACATCATCGGTCGGGTTGGGTTTTACTTCAAGATTAATCATACTCTTAGTAAGTGCCTTAGATTGCGGCATCTGCTCTATCCATTCTTGTACTGTCTTAGGTATAATTATCTCATAGTCAATATTACTCTGAACCTCAATAGAAATTTGTTCACCTCCTGCGAGCACTTCATATTGTTTTTGAGATAAAATAAGTGCATTTTGTTGTAATTGATTGATATATAAAGTATCACAAAGAGAACTGTTTTTATCTTTTATAAAAACCTGGGCTGAACGATTATCATAAGTAGTATTTTCTTCTATTTCAAAATAAATTTTATCAGTCCGGATAGCTTTTGTTTCGAGTAACTTAATCCAATGCGATGCGGAACTGGGAATAGAAATGGAGTAATCTACATTCGATTTCAATTCCACTTCAATAGATTCTTTTGCAGATGAAATGTTGTAAGTGTCTTTACTCAGGATAAGTGTCCTTGGATCGGCAGTTTGATAAATATGGACTGTATCTTTCAAAGAGTTACCATTAAACACTATATATCCTTCCCGTTTTTCGTATTCCTTGTTTTCTAAAATCGTAAATGTAAAATTCTTTACAGTAATAGCTTTAGTTTCAGGTTCGTGTTTTATCCAATTTTGAAATTGGGATGGAATGGAAACCTCATATTGAATATTACTTTTCACTTCAACAGTCACATTTCCACCTTCTTCCGGTATATCGAATTTATCCTTGCTTAAAATAATAGCATCACCATCTTTTTGTGTTACAGTCAGAACTTTTGTTATATTTCCGGCTTTAATTGTCAAGTTCGTATTCCTGTCTTCCATTTCACTGTAAACCCCTACCGTCACAATTATTTTGCTATTACCATTTCCTTGATTCACAGTCGTTTTACACCATTCACTTTCGTTTGTGATAGTCCAATCAGAATTACAATAAATAGTAAATTCTTTCTCTCCTCCCTCAGCCTCAAACACAAGATCTGAAACTGAAATATCAAGCGTAACATTAGTTGGGGTATCGGGATTATCAGGATCGTCAGGGTCATCTATAGAGCCATCACTTTTACTACAACTCCAAAGAGTGCAGGATAACATCATTAATAGGTAAAATAGTCTTTTCATAATTGTTATTTATTTGTGGTTTATAAATCAAGATGGATATGTTCTACTGAAAATATTTTGCTAATCGCTAATTCTTTCGAATCTGAATCAGGGAAAAAGTTGGATTTTTTAATGATATTTATAATTTTACTTCTATTTTTTTCTTCTTGAATAATAATGTATTTTATATCCTTAGGACTAAATGAAATAGGAGAAGTTTTAAGTGAGTTTTGATACTCATCTTTCTTTTCCTCAAATGTACTTTTCTTTAATAATTGGCTATTTTTAGGGACAAAACGCCATTCTCGCTCATTATAAAAACATGTATCTTTTGTAAGTTTTCCGTTTCTCCACATTTTTCCATAATATGGTTTTATGTATTT
>ERZ831979.477-NODE-477-length-45194-cov-3.967279_pt1 | contig 45194 bp, 50 predicted proteins | sample MGYA00519952_ERZ831979 | MGnify/ENA primary metagenome ERZ831979 (study PRJEB31850, sample SAMEA3708723) | human gut metagenome | biome: human gut; feature: human-associated habitat; material: faeces | place: China | collected 2014 ...
TAAAAAGCCTATGTCCTTACAAAAAGGTATAGGCTTTTGTCAACAATCTGAAAAGATCCGATTGGATCTTATTATTTGATGAAATTCAATAAAAATTCACTGGCACCAATAGTTATAAAACCTTCTTCATCCATCATGGCTTTATAAGGTCGATTTACTACCAATATTTTTTGAATTTGATCATTTAATTTAATGAAAGGATGAATTTCTCGGTTTCGAGTTTCAGAATTTGAGATATCTGTTGAAATTTGAATGTAATATTTACGTTCATTTTTTTGTGCAAAAAAATCAATTTCATTTGTTTTTCGAACGGATTTACCTTCTTTATTTTTTTCAACTGTATCGAAAGTTCCAACATTAATGTTATATCCATTATATATGAGTTCATTGTACACAATATTTTCTAACAATTGTCCCTCATCGGGATACGCAAAATTTAATCGTGCATTTCTTAAACCTGTATCCACAAAATAGTATTTTCTTAAAGCGCCAATTTCTTTCTTTCCACGAATGTCATAGCGATTCGCTTCTTGGAGAATGAAGGCATCCTTAAAATATTGAATATATTTTTCAATTGTTTGTGCATCAATGTTTTCATGTTTAACACTTTTAAATGTATTTGATAATTTCTTAGAATTCAACAATTCGCCTGTCAAATCACTAAGAATGGTACAGAGTTCATCTAAGTTTTCTGTTTTCTTTAGCTTATTATGTTCAATAATATCTTTGAAATAGGTTGTTTCAAATAATCCTTTTAAATATTGTTTCTTTGAATTTTCATCTGATAATACTGCAAGTGGCATGCCACCATACTGCATATATTCATATAAGGCATCTGTTTTAGAACCTTGTCTATAACTGTAAAACTCTTCAAAAGATAATGGATGCATATGGATTTGGCTAGCCTTGTCTCTAAATTCTGTCACAATGTCGGTTGACAACATTTTTGAATTGGATCCAGTAATATAAAGGTCTATGTTTTTTTCATGAGAAAGTCCTAATACAACATCAACAAAAGAGATGGTTTCTGTATCTTTCGCTTTGGCTAATTTGATTTTTCCACCTGTTAATGCAGGATTAACAATTGTAAAAACACGTTGAATCTCATCTAAAATGACGTAACAATCACTCTTATCTTTAGTGATAGAACGTACATACTTTCCTAGCTCAATGGGATTTCTTAAATGGGCATTCTTATCATCATCAAGTTCAATAAGAATTATATTTTCTTCAGGTACATTATTTTCTATAAGATAATCGGTGAATATTTCATGCAACAAATAGGATTTACCAGTTCTTCTTGGTCCAGTTATGACTTTTGGAAACCCGTTGTTCTTTAATGCGATAAGTTGATTTAAGTATTTAGTTCTTTTTATCATTTTGATCACCTTTTTTGTAGAATTCTACACTTTTTCTGATTACATTTTAAAATGATTTAAAGAATAATTCAATTTATAATCATTTTTTTTGTAGAATTCTACATTTTTTCTGACTATAAATTAATGATACACAGATAAAAAGTGGCCTGTATCCTTTACTTTAGGATTTTTGACCACTTTATTTTATCTACAATCATTTTTTTTGTAGAATTCTACATATTTTAGGATTTATGAAAACTTAGAATGGATTTGAAGAGATCCCCATCTGTTTCAATCATAAACGTGCCATTTTGTACTTCGGTAAAACTTTTAACAATCGCAAGACCTAGACCGCTGCCAGCTTCATGCCTTGATTTATCGCCACGCACAAAACGTTCGGTAATATCACTATCAAAATCAAGCGGTTCTTTCGAAGTGTTTTTCATTATGATCATAACCGAATTACCAATGTCTTTTACATCCAAGAATACACGTGTGTTTTCAAGAGCATACTTAGAAATATTGGTAAATAAGTTTTCAAAAATACGATACGTCTTGTTTCCATCCAAACATACATGAATTTCTTTTTCTGGAAGATTTGTCACAAGCTGAAGATTTTTAGCTTGTAGAAGCTCTTCATTTTCTGCACATACCTGCTCCATGAATTCAATGATGTTAATATCAGAATATTCTAAATCAATATTACCACTATTGGCTTTGGATACTTCAAACAAATCTGTGATTAGAATGCTTAAACGATCGGTGTATTGATTCAATCGTTCTAAATAACTCTTTTTATCTTCCTCGCTAATACTAGGATCATTTAATAACTCTACATAATTTTTAATACCCGTTAATGGCGTTTTTAAATCATGTGATACATTTGAAATCAATTCTGTCTTGAGATTCTGTGATTGTACTTGTTCTTTTACAGCTTGTTCAAAACCATCCTTAATTTGATAGATATTATTGTTTAAAGATTGGAATAAACCAGAATCTGTAGGCTTAATATTCTCAAAATTACCACTCGATAGATCTTCAGTCATATGTAATATGTCTTGGTATTGACTTTGCACATTTTTGATTTTCTTATAGCCCACAATGCTGATGCCAATTAATGATATAACGACGATAAAGAAAGAGAAGAATGGAATGTTAAGCAATGATATAAACGCAAGAATCAAAATCAGACATATTGAGAAAATAATATACTTTTTAAGGATTTCATCCGATAAATCGGTTGAAATGATTTGTTCCACTTTATTTGAGAAATAAAGAATGAATTTTCCAATCCATGTTTTATGAAAGAACCAGTCTTTAACCGATGCTGTAAATTGACATTTTAACCAATATACGGATAAACCAATAAAGAATAAGGTGATAGACCACGCAAGAATATTCACTCCATATACGATAGGCTGACTCAATTCAATGTGATAACGATTTAGAATGTGTAAGAATGTACCTTCAATCGAATAGGTAGTTAATATGCATGTACCACTAGCTAGTAGGGCATCAATTGTTAGAAACAAGATAAATGCAGGTTCAAATAACCAGTTATTCACATGTCTAAAGATATAGGCTTCCTTTTCATACGCATATTTATTAAGGAAGACATATAGAGCGATAATGGCACTACAAATCAAGAAGGCTGTCATAAAGAAATAGGCGTATTGATCGGCATCTAAATCTAAGAAGTCAATTAGACTTGTATTATCATAATTTAAAACAGCTGGAATATAGAATGTTAATACGACATCACTTGGCATATGAAGTGTATAGCCTGGAAATGGCTTTCCATCACAATAATATGTGCCACCATAGTATTCATAATACTTTTCACTGTTATAGTTAATAAGATTCACAATATTATCCGTTACATTTAAAGTGTTCGAATCTAAAGTATCATAATATCTTGTATCTTTTTTCTTTACATTCACATTAAATTGTTTTGAAGTGATTTTATTGTTTACATCACACGTATAAAAGAAGTTTGGATCATTCTCAAAAATGTTTTTTGCGCTAGATAAAGATGAGTCTAACCCTTTTTTTATATCCTTTTGAATATCTTCCGGTGTATCTTTCTCAAAAGTAATATATTCATACTTTGGATCTTGTTCCAATTTTTTAGCAAGAATAAAAGCTGTAAGATTCTGCTCTAAAGTTTCAGGAAGCTTCGTTGGAGTAGCGGTAGAAACATTTGGATAAAAACTTGTCACTATACAAGAACTAATGATGCATAAAGCACATAGTATTGTTAAAAAAATATTTTTCTTTTTCATTGTATATTCTCCATTTTATAGCCCTGCCCCCATACAACCTTAATATAAATAGGCTTTTTAGGGTTGGCCTCGATTTTTTCACGTAATTTACGAATATGAACCATAATCGTTTCCGTGTTGATAGCTTCTTCTTTCCATACCAATTCATAGATTTGTTGGCTAGAAAAGACTTGCCCAGGGTGTGAAATCAATAGTTTTAAAATATCAAACTCTTTTGGCGTTAATTTAATATCCCTTGAATTTAACGTCACTCTTTTTGTCGTATTATTTAACACAAGATCACCAATCATATACTCATCTTCGTTCTTTGTCTCATTTTTTAGATTTAAGATTTGTTCATATCTTCTTAAATGCGAACGCACTCTTGCGACTAGCTCCATACTTTGAAATGGCTTGGTGATATAGTCATCGGCACCAATATTTAAACCTGTGATTTTATCGATATCTTCACTTTTTGCACTTAAAAATAGAATCGGAAAGTCATGATGTTTTCTTGCTTCCATGACCATAGAAATGCCATCCATAACAGGCATCATAATATCTACGATGGCTAAATGAATATCGTTTGTTTCAATCTTTTCTAAGCCTTCTTTTCCATTTGCGGCAAGAATCACATTGTAGCCTTGATTCTTCATATAAATTCCGATAGCTTCACGAATTCCTTGTTCGTCTTCTACCACTAATATTGTATGTTCCATAAAGTTCTCCTTTTAATAATGTAAATAAAATCCAATGCATGCACATAATATCCCAATGTATAACATAATTATAACCACCTTTCGATAATTTGAAACAATTGCGTAAGACCATAAGAATAGGCAATCAAAGATAATGGCTTACCCAAAAGAATGATGCAGACAAATTTTTTGAGTGACATATGTGTCAGTCCTGCAAGCATACACAAGAGATCATCAGGTGCACAAGGTAAGAAAATAGCTAACATAAAGAAGGTATCAAATTTATTTTGATCATATGTATACTTCATATATTTGTCGTAATCTTTCTTTTTACATAATTTTAGAATGATTCTATGACCATATTTACGAACAAGTAAAAAGATACATATGGATCCGATACAAATACCTATATAGTTATATATAAATCCATTGACTGCTCCAAAAGCTGTAATACCCAAGGCACTTGATGCACCACCGGGAATAATGGGGATAATCACTTGAATGATTTGTAGAAGAATAAAAAGTAGGGGTGCCAAAATTCCTGCCTTAGATAGTGTAGCCTGTAGAAGCTGTGGATTTGTGAAGTATCCTTGGGAAAAGAAATAAACGCAAATAAGAATCATAAGGATCAATCCAAAGTGTGTTATGTTTTGTATGTTTTTATTTGTCATAAAGTATCACCATGATTAATATAACGAATAATTATTAAGGTTCTTTAGTGATAAATCTTAAAGTTTTCTAAATAATTGAATTAAAAAGTTGGAAAAGTTGTCAAAAAGGCATAAAAAAGGTTGGAAAAGTGGACAAAATAAAAAAATATGGGTTGGAAAAATAGTGCAAATTGTAATAAATGCTTTATATAAAAGGAAAACAAAAAACTTGTGTAAATTATACACAAGTCTTATTCATAAGCTTTGTATGTACGAATAAGCAATGGAAGTTCAGCCATCAACATACCCATCCATCCAGCTAGATATGAGTATGGTAAAGCCTCGATGCCTAGATGTAAGCTAAATACAAGTGGGGCAGCTACAATAACTCGAACTGTCATATTCACTAGACTTGAAATGAGCGTAATTTTTAAATCGCCAATCCCTCTAAAAAAGCCTTGGATTCCATTGGTGAAGGCAGGAAGAATATACATGATGGAAATTAAATGTAGATAAGTCACTCCATGCATAATAACTTCTTCATCTTGTACAAATAGACACATCAATGGTTTTGCGAAGATAAAACATACTAGAAAGATAAATATACCGTAGATGGATTCTAAAACCATTCCGCAACGAAATCCTTCCTGCATACGATTTTTCTTTCCGGCGCCCTTATTTTGTGCCATTAAAGCTGTCATAGAGTGAGCAATGTTTTGTTCCGGGGTATACGCAAAGTCATCAATTCGATTGACGGCCGTAAAGGCAGCTACAACCGATACACCCATTGTATTGACAATCATTTGAATACCAAGCTTTCCAAGTTGTACAGTCGCCTGCTGCATTGCACTTGCCCAGCCATACGCAATGGTTCTTTTTAATAATGAAATATCAAAGATAAGCCACTTTTTACCCAGTTGTAGAAGTGGCACTTTCTTTTGTATATATAGAATACAGAATAGGCAACATAAAGCTTCACAAATCACAGTAGAAATGGCACATCCTTTACTTCCTGCATGTAAAACGACCACAAAGAATAAGTCTCCAAAGATATTTAAAATGGAACTGATAATTAAGAAATATAGGGGTGATTTACTGTCGCCTAAAGCGCGTAGTGTACTCGCAAAAAAGTTGTATAAAAAGGTAAAAACTAAACCGGCAAAGATGATTTGGAGATAGGTATTAGTCATATTGAAAATAGATGAATCTACCTGCATAAATTTAAGAGTTTGTGGTGAAAAGAATATGCAAATCAGTGTTAATACAAGTGAAAATACAAGTCCTGCAAGCATGGTTGTGCTCATTTGACGAGCGAGTTTTTCTTCATTTTTAGCCCCATAATACATGCCAACCAATATGCTTGCACCCATACAAAGTCCATTTAGAAATAGGATGAATAATGTCGTGATTGGGTTACAAATTCCGACTGCGGCCAAAGCTTCTTTTCCAACAAAGTGGCCTACAATAATACTGTCAACGGCATTATATGTTAATTGGAATAGATTTCCCAATACTAAGGGAATGGTAAAGTGAACTAACATAGGCATGATTTTGCCTTGTGTCATATCTTGTGTCATAATCAAACTTCCTTTTTTTTATCCATATTTTGCGCTTTTTCATCCAAAAATTCAATATTATGTTAGAATAGTCTCATGAAAATTTCAGTAGAACAATTAAAACAATTAAATAAAGAAGAATATATCTTAATTGATATTCGTGATGCCGAAGAAGCCTTTAAAAATCCAATCGAGAACAGTATTGTATTAAGTGGAGAAAGTGTTTTATCCAAAGAATTTGATTCAACTAAGAAGATTATTGTCGTTTGCGCTCAAGGCTATGTCAGTGATGTTGTTGCACAAAAATTGCAGGAAAAATATGAAGCGTATAGTGTAGATGGTGGGTATGTTTCAATCGTTATGGATAAGATGAACACAAATGTGTCGGATGATTTTTGTGCACAAGTCGAAAGAAGTATTATTAAAACGTATCGAAGAAAGATTTGGTCAAAATTTACGAAGGCTATCCGTGATTATGAGCTTGTCAAAAAAGGCGATTGCATTGCGGTGTGTATTTCGGGTGGAAAAGATTCGATGTTGATGGCAAAATGTTTTCAAGAACTGCATAAACATTCACCGGTTCATTTTGATGTGAAATATATCGTAATGGATCCAGGCTATTCAAAAGAGAATCGTGAGGTTATTGAAAGGAATGCCAAAAAGCTAAATATTCCAATTGAAATCTTTGAGAGTGATATTTTTGACAATGTTTTTAATATTGAAAAGAATCCATGTTATATATGTGCAAGAATGCGAAGAGGTCATTTATATAACTATGCCAAGAATTTAGGGTGTAACAAAATAGCTTTGGGACACCACTATGATGATGTGATTGAAACCATTTTAATGTCGATGCTTTATGGGGGACAAATTCAAACGATGATGCCAAAGTTACATTCAAATAACTTTAAGGGTATGGAAGTCATTAGACCACTATACTTGATTCATGAAGATGATATTAAGATTTGGGCAAAACACAACAATCTGTATTTCATTCAGTGTGCATGCAAATTCACTCAGGCTTGTGCCAATGAAACATGTTTAACACAATCCAAGTCAAAGCGTTTAGAAATGAAAAACTTAATCAAGGAATTGAAGAAAGTCAATCCGTTTGTAGAGCAAAATATTTTTAAGAGTGTAGAAAATGTAAGCCTTAAAACCGTGATTGCCTATAAGGATGATCATGCAAGACATCACTTTTTAGATACGTATGATGAAGAGGGAAATGAATAGTTTCTCTCTTTTCATTTTTTATTTACAAAAATGTAATAATTTACATTGACTATTTTTCACTACGTTCTATAATGGAATTATTGTGGAGGAAACGAATTATGTATAAAACAGAAAGCTTTAAACCAGATACTTTTAAACCCGCTCGTTTTGAGTCTGATGGAAAAATTACATTGTCAGGAAAAGAAATTCCATATCATACAATTTGTGAAGACAATGTCATCTATGGACCAGATGGAAATCCAGTCGCATCAATTTTCACGTATGCCTATTTTAGAAGCGATGTAGAAGATACAGCTGATCGTCCTGTTGTCTTTGCGTATAATGGAGGTCCTGGATCGAGTTGTATGTATGTTCATGCAGGTTTTTTAGGAACGCGTCGTATGCAGTATGATGAAGTGGATCGTGAAAGTGCTTTTGGACCTTATAAAGTCATTGATAATCCAGATTGTTTGATTGATATTGCGGATATCGTATTGATTGATCCTGTTGGAACCGGATATGGTGTATTGATTGATGAAAGTAAGAAGAAAGATTTCTTTGGCATTGAACAAGATGCAGAAGCCCTATTGACAGTTCTTGAAGCTTGGGTTCGTCGTTATAATCGTGGTTTGTCACCAAAATATTTATGTGGCGAAAGTTATGGATGTACTCGTAGTGCAGTCGCTGCAGGAATTGCTGCCACAATGGGAAGAGAAAGAGGCTATGGTATTGCCTTTGATGGTATTGTGTTTATTGGAAATACGGTTACTGTAGGTAAATACTTTGGTGAAGGCTTACCTGTTGAAACAAGTGTATTGGGATTTCCTACATATGCAGGTGTAAACTGGTATCACAATCATCCAACTGATCAAAGTGTAGAAGATTTTGTAAAAGAAGCAAAGACTTTCGCAGACCATGATTATGTACTTGCGCTTTATAAAGGAGAAGCCATTTCGGAAGAAGAAAAAGAACATATCTTAGAAAAAGTAAGTTATTATACAGGTGTTTCTAGAGAATACTTGATTCGTCATGGCTTAAAAATTGATGATGATGACTATCGTCAAGAAGTATTAAAGACAAAAGGAAAAGCTGTATCTCGTTATGATGGTCGTGTGACTCGTCCATTATTAGAGCCCGAACAAGATGAAATCAAAAAGGCATTGTGGGATGATGCGACAGCCGATCGTTACGATACATTCTTCTATGCTGCATTTACAGGAGATCTACTTCCAAAATTAAATGTAAAATTAGACCGCAACTTTATTCCAGGAACTGATTATTATATGCATTGGGATAAAGAAGAAAAGAAAGGTACAACCGCAGAAGAATTGCGTTATGCAATGACACGTCGTCCAGGAATGCGTGCATTCTTTGCGAATGGATGGTTTGATCTATGTACTGAATTTGGATATGCATGGCACACAATGGATCATGCTGGACTTCCAAAAGATCGTGTATTCTGGAAAGGATACAAAAGTGGACATATGATTTATCTTGGTGAAGATAATGTTCATGAATTATGTTCAGATATTCGTGATTTTATTCTTGGTAAGAATCCTAAATCTCAATTTTAATAAATGGCTCACTTCGGTGAGTCTGTTTATCTTGTGATGATAAATAATGGAAAAATAGTGAACTTTTAATGGAAGTAATTGGCTTTTTGAAAGTCACAACGGAATCACCGAAATGTTTCAATGAAACATTTCTCATTTTCGTTAAAACATACAAATAAACATTTGTGAATTTCGTTAAATATGTGTGTTGAACATTTTTAAAATTCGTGAGTGATTGTGATAAAAGACAAAACCGTTGGATTACTACCCAACGGTTTTTTTATAAGGCATTTTTGCACGCATATCTTTTAATCGATTTAATGCGGCAAGTAAGGTTTCATCTTTTTTCGCAAAGTGGAAACGAATATAGCGATTTTCCTTCTCTTTAAAGAAACTAGATCCAGGAACGGCCGCCACACCGACGTTTTTAATGAGATCCACACAGAAATCTAAATCTGAATCATAGCCAAATTCACTGATATCCACCATGACATAGTAAGCTCCTTGAGGTTCTGTATGCGGAATGTTCAATTCTTTTAAGCCATTGAGGAATAGATCTTTCTTATGTGTATATAGCTTTTGTAGTTCATCATAATAAGCATCACTAAATTCAAGCCCTACTACAGCTGCTTCTTGAAGTGGAGCTGCCGCACCAACGGTTAAAAAGTCATGTACTTTCTTGATTTGTTCGATGATATTTTCAGGGGCAATACAATAGCCTAAACGCCACCCTGTAATGGAATACGTTTTAGATAGGGAACTACAAGAAATGGTTCTTTCAAACATACCAGGTAAAGAAGCAAAATATGTATGTTTGTATGGTGCATATACAATGTGTTCATAAACTTCATCCGTAATCACATACGTATCATATTTTACGGCAAGACATGCGATATATTCCAATTCTTCTTTTGAGAACACTTTTCCGCAAGGATTACTTGGATTGCACAAAATCAAAGCTTTAGGATTTTGTTTAAACGCATTTTCTAATTCTTCTTTATCAAAGTTGAATACAGGTGGATGTAAAGGAACATAAATTGGATTAGCACCACAAAGGATGGAATCCGCCCCATAGTTTTCATAGAATGGAGAGAAAACAATCACTTTATCGCTTGGATCACAAACACTCATCATGGCTGCCATCATAGCTTCGGTACTTCCACAAGTGACAACGATGTTCTTGTTTGAATCTAAATCTAGATTCATGTATTTCGATTGTTTCTTGGCCAAGGCATCTCTAAAGTTTTGGGCACCCCAAGTAATCGCATACTGGTTAAAGTCTTCATGGGCAACTTGTTCTAGTCGATTCAAGATTTCTTTTGGTGGATCAAAATCAGGAAATCCCTGCGATAGATTGATCGCATCATATTCATTTGCGATTCTTGTCATTCGACGAATTACAGAATCCGTAAATGTCTTGGTTCTTTTTGATAATTCTTTCATAATCACACTTCCTTTTTCATTTTTTGCATTGTATCATTTTTTGTGGAAATGTAAAATAAAATTGAGGTGATATTCGATGGAAAAATCTAAAGTATACTATACGGATTTTCATACCCGTAAATTAGGTGAGGGTCTACCTACAAAACTGCAATTGTTGGCTAAGAAAGCAGGAATTGCCAATTTGGATCTAGATGGAAAGTTTGTCGCAATCAAAATGCATTTTGGAGAATTAGGAAACATTGCATATTTACGCCCAAATTATGCACGTGCCATTGTGGATGTGGTAAAAGAATTAGGGGGAAAACCATTCTTGACCGATTGTAATACAATGTATCCAGGATCAAGAAAAAATGCTTTGGAACATTTGGAGTGTGCCTGGCAAAATGGATTTACTCCACTTACTGTAGGATGTCCAATTTTGATAGGAGATGGACTAAAAGGAACAGATGATATTGAAGTGCCAGTCGTTGGTGGAGAATATTGTCAAACAGCTAAAATAGGTCGTGCAATTATGGATGCCGATGTCTTTATTTCTTTGACACACTTTAAAGGTCATGAATCAACAGGCTTTGGTGGAACCATTAAAAATATTGGTATGGGATGTGGTTCGCGTGCAGGTAAAAAAGAACAACATTGTTCAGGTACTCCACATGTTGATGAAAAGCTATGTCGTGGTTGTAAACAATGCTTTAAAGAATGTGCGAATAATGGATTGGAATATGATGAAACAACACATAAGATGTATATCAATGAAACAAACTGTGTTGGATGTGGACGCTGTTTAGGGGCATGTAATTTTGATGCGATCTCCTTCAATAACTATAATGCGAATGAATTGTTGAATAAGCGTATGGCTGAATACACAAAGGCTGTTGTGGATGGACGTCCTAACTTCCATATTTCTTTGATTGTGGATGTTTCACCAAACTGTGATTGTCATGCCGAAAATGATTTACCAATTTTACCAAATATTGGAATGTTGGCATCTTTTGATCCACTTGCCCTAGATCAAGCCTGTGTAGATTTATGTATGAAGGCAAAACCAATGCCAGGATCACAATTAGATAAACATCTACATGATCCAAACTTCTGTGATCATCATGACCACTTCACAAATTCTACACCTGAATCAGAATGGAAATCTTGTTTAGAACATGCTCAAAAGATTGGTTTGGGAAATCGAGAATACGAGTTGATTGAAATGAAATAAACAGTAGCCTAGGCTACTGTTTTATTTAGTATACGAACTAAAATTGGAACGATGATCAATTGAATGATGATTCCAGGAAGGCAAGTGATAAAGCTTGCCGTCATAAATACAGATAGTGTATAGCCTTGTGTACTTAGTACAAATGTGTTGATTAAGCCATTCACAATTCTTCCTGCAAGCATCGCAATAATTAAACTTATGTATAATTTGGGCATTTCGTTTTTGAAATTGATGTGTTTTTCACACAAGCCAGTAACTAAACCATATACAGCTAGTTCAATCATCATTTGGGGCAAAATCATGGCTGGAGGCATTCCTGTTGTCATACTTGAAAAAAATGGTGTAATAATTCCGCATGCCAAACCATAGGGAGCTCCACAAAATAAGCCACAAATCAATACAGGAATATGCATTGGTAAAAATACACTACCTCCATTTGGAATCACGTGAAAGGCCATTGGAAGTAATACGCCTAGGGCGATACATAAAGCGCAAGATACTAATTTTTTGGTTGTACTTTTCATAATCAGATTCCTCTTTTTTTATTAAAAAACAAATTTCTTTAAGCGAGAAAATGCTTCTTCCACTAAAATTGATGGTAAAGCTAAATTCATTCGAATTGTATTTGGATTCATAAATGGACGGCCATCTTGCCAACATACACCATAGTGGACCCCTTTCTTTAAAAGTTCATCCATCGTGATATCATGTGTATCTAAATACTTTGTGTAATCTAGATACAACATATATGTTCCTTCTGGCTTAATGACTTCAATGCCTTTGAAATTGTTGCGGATGAAATCAAGTGCATAATCTATATTATTTGAAATGACTTCATTTAATTCATTGACCCAATCCAATCCCTCTTTACAATAAGCACCCATAAGAGCATGAACACTTAATATGTTAGGTGAATTGTAGTGAGATAAAGAGGCTTGTTTATTTAATCGATCACGAAGATATTTGTCGTAAACAATATGGTATGAACCGACTAAACCTGCAAGATTGAATGTTTTACTAGGGGCATAGGCCGCAATCGTTCTTTTCTTGGCATCTTCACTTATGGATTGCGTAGGAATATGTGTGTTTTCTTTACGTACTAGATCGGACCAGATTTCATCGCTAAAGACTAAAACATCATGTTTTTTACAGATATCCATAAATTTCTGGATTTCTTCTTTTTTCCATACTCTTCCTGTTGGATTGTGTGGGGAACAGAAAATCGCAAAATGGATATTATGTTTGATAATCTTCCTTTCAATATCTTCATAATCCATAGTCCAGATATCTTCTTTTTTTAACGGACTATCAATAATTTTTCTTCCCAAATTATTCAATGTGTGAGTAAACCCAATATAACATGGTGACTGCACTAAAATGGGTTCGCCACTAGCACTAAAAGTCTCAAGTGCACTGGACAAAATACCAAGAACACCATTTTCATATCCGATAGCCTCTTTTTCCACATCTATGCCATGTGTTTCTTTTTGCCAGAATTGAATGGCTTTATAGTAATCTTCTGGCATTTCAAAATATCCAAAGTGAGGCTCGTTGATTCTTTCAATCATTTGTTTTTGAATATTTTCAAAAACAGGATAGTTCATATCTGCAACCCACATAGGGATTGTAGAAAAGTTTGGGTCTACCTCTACATCTTTAATAGGTAGAACATCAAGGGCAAGGGCATCATGTCCTTTTCGATTTAAAAGAGTTGTAAAATCGTATTTCATAATAAAAAATTCTCCTTAACACAATAATAGTATAATTTTTTGGAATTTGAAATATTGAACGATATCATGTATAATGCTCGCATGACAGATAGTACTTCAACTTTAAAAAAGATTGTCGACTTATTGATTGACATCATCTATAAGACACATACCTATTTCTTGAGTATGAATGACTCATTTGAAGCACAATTATCTGATAAGCAACTTCACTTCTTGATTATTGGCTTGTTGGGTATCGGAATGCTTCTTGTGATTTATCCACTATTTAAGTGGATGGCTAAAAAGAACTTAACTGTTTTAATTAGTTGGTTCTACGTATTTACTGTACTTGTAGTTATTACGTTTGCGATTGAAATAGGCCAATGGTATTCGCATACAGGCGAAATTGACTTCAACGATATTTTGGCAGGTTTGGTCGGCTATTTTGCGATGTCCTTTATATTCCTGCTTGTGGTTGCGATTATCGAATTAATAAAATCGATTTTTAAGAAGAAATAATCAAAAGTTATTTCTTCTTTTTGATTCCATTTGTGGGATGATTAAATCAGAAAGAAGGAATGCCTATGCGCACACGATTTTATAATGCACGTATACTGACAATGAAGGATTTTGATGTTTTTTCAGGGGAAGTCTGGATAGAAGATAATAAGATTATATATGTAGGAAAAGTGAAAACTTCTACTTTTTGTTTTGACCGAGAAATAGATGTACACCAGAATCTAATTATGCCAGGATTTATTAATGCGCATACTCATTCTGGAATGACTTTTTTAAGATCAATGGCCGATGATATGCCTTTGCAGCAATGGCTAAAGGAAAGGGTATTTCCGATTGAGGAAAAACTAACACAAGAAGATATTTATTTCTTTTCAAAACTTGCGATATTAGAATATCTAACGAGTGGAATCACTACAAATTTTGACATGTATTTAAATCCTGAAGCAATTGTACATGCAAGTCTTGATATGAATTATCGAACGGTATTATGTGGTGCAGTTAATGATTTTTGTCTATCTGTAGAAGATGTAGAACGTTGCTTCAATGCATACAATCAAAAAAATAGTTTGATTTCTTATATACTAGGTTTTAGTCATGAATATACCAATTCAAAAGAAAAAATTCAACAAGTTGCAGCCTTATCTCATAAATATAAAGCGCCAGTTTATATACATTTAAGTGAAACAGAATATGAAGTTAATACATGCAAAGAAAAGACGGGACGCAGCCCTATTGAATACTTATGTGATCTAGGTGTATATGACTATGGTGGAGGTGCATTTCATTGCGTACATATGAGCACGCATGATTTAGATTTATTCGCCAAAAAACATTTGAATGTCATCACAAATCCAGCATCCAATCTAAAACTAGCTAGTGGCATAGCTCCAATCCAATCGATGCTTCAACGAAATATCAATGTATGTTTAGGAACGGATGGTGCGGCAAGTAATAATTGTCTAGATATGTTTAGAGAGATGTTTTTAGTGACAGGACTAGCTAAATATAAAGAGAAGGATGCTTCTGCAGTCGATGCTTACGAAGTGTTGAAAATGGCGACAGTGAATGCTGCGAAAGCTTTACATTTAAATTGTGGTGTCTTAGAAGTTGGAAAGTTGGCAGATTTAATTATTTTAGATCTACATCAACCGAATATGCAGCCAATTAACAATGTCGCAAAAAATATTGTATACAGTGGATCTAAATTCAATGTAAAATGTACTATGGTCAATGGTAAAATTCTATATGAAGATGGACACTTTCATGTGGGATTTGAGATTGAGGCACTATATGATGAAGTACAAAAAAGGGTAGAGAGGTTAATGCGATGAATATACAGATTTTTGGGAAAAACAAATGCTTTGATACAAAGAAAGCACAACGCTATTTTAAAGAAAGAAATATTAAGTTTCAGTTTATTAATTTAGACGAAAAAGAAATGAGTAAGAAAGAATTTGAGAGTGTGCTTAGACAAGTTGGCATTGATTCCATGATTGATCCAAAGGCTAAGGATAAAGAATTATTGACAATGTTGAATTACTTGTCGAATAAAGAAGATAAAGTGTATCTCAATCAGCACATATTAAAAACGCCAATCGTGCGTAACTGCAAATTGGCGACAGTAGGCTACGAACCAAATGTTTGGAAAACATGGGATTAGTCTTTGTATAAGAAACAATCTTTTTCATGAGAATAAATCACACCGATGGCTTGAAGAAAGGAGTATATAATGGTACTTCCTACAAACTTCATGCCTCTTTTTTTTAAATCATTTGATATGGAATCTGAAAGAGTCGATGTAGTTTTTCCTGTTTCATAGATAATCTTTCCATGTGTAAAAGTACATAAATAATTATAAAAAGTTTGATACTCTTCTTGAATGGATTTAAAAATCTTCGCATTTGAAATACTTGCTTTGATCTTTAATTTGTTACGAATGATATTAGGATTGTTTCTTAATTGTTCTATTTTTTCTTCATCAAATTCAATCACTTTATCAATGTCAAAATCTTCATAAGCCTCTTTAAAAGCTTCTCTTTTATTTAGAACACACTGCCAACTAAGACCTGCCTGAAAAGATTCAAGGATCAACATTTCAAATAGATATTTTTCATCTATATTCAGTTTTCCCCATTCATAATCATGATATTCAATATATTTTGGATTGTTTAGATTACACCACGTACACCGTTTCATAATTTCATTTTAAAGTAGATAAAATGTGAACTCAATGATAAAATTGAATCAGTTGGTTATTCTCACTTGAGAATAACGGGAAGGATTTTATGCAAGATTCATTTGGTCGAAATATAAATTATATGCGAATCTCATTAACTGACAGATGTAACTATGCTTGTTACTACTGCAAGCCAGACATTTCAAAACATCTTTGTCATTCAGATATATTGACGTATGAACAACTTTTAGATATTTGTAGATGTGCCATTACTTTAGGAATCACTCGATTTAAAATCACGGGTGGGGAACCCACACTTCGTAAAGGCTATATTGATTTTATTCGCAGGTTAAAAGAATTGGATGGAGTTGAACAAGTAACTCTCACAACCAATGGAAGTTTATTTTCTTTTACAGATTTAGATGAACTAAAAAAAATAGGGCTTGATTGTATTAACTTTTCAATTGACACACTCGATGAATCTGAATATTTGAAGATATGTAAAAAGAACAATTTGAAGAAGGTTCTTTCAAATCTAGAATATGCCTATCAGATTGGAATCCCTGTGAAAGTGAATTGTGTTGTGGACAATCTATTTTCGCTTTCTCGATTTGAATCTATGTTAGAACTCATCAAAGATAAAAAGATTGCGTTGCGATACATTGAATTGATGCCACTAAAATATAGTGATCGAAACTCCAAAATGAATGAACTGATTGAATATGTACAAAAGAATTATACATTAAATGCATATAATAATAAGCTTGGCAATGGACCAGCTCATTATTATACAATACCAGAGTTTCAGGGATATATTGGTTTTATTGAAGCGTTACATAATAAATTTTGTGGTCAATGCAATCGCGTGCGCTTAAGTAGTGTAGGACGATTGAAATTATGTTTATTCCATAGTGATGGAGTGGATTTAAAACCTTATCTAAATGATTTGGAAGAACTAGAAAAAGTGATGAAAGAGTGGATATTCAAGAAGCCTAAGGAACATCATTTTGAAGAAGAACATTCGTCGACGGTGATGAATGAAATTGGAGGTTAAAATGGAATTAACACATTTTGATGAACATGGAAATGCATGCATGGTGGATGTAAGTGAAAAGGATGTTACTTCAAGAAGTGCTTGTGCGGTTGGAAGTATATTGGTAAATGAAGAAATTCTAAATAAAATTGAGCAGAGCGACATGAAAAAAGGAGATGTATTAGGTGTAGCTCGTATTGCCGGAATTATGGGTGTAAAAAAGACGAGTGAGTTAATTCCTTTATGTCATCCTTTAATGATCAATAAGGTGAATATTGATTTTGATGTTGATAGAGCAAATTGTTTGATCTATGCCTACTGTACCGTGAAGTGTAATGGAAAAACGGGTGTAGAAATGGAAGCTTTGACAGGTGTAAACGTTTGTCTTCTGACAATTTATGACATGTGTAAAGCTGTAAGTAAAGATATGGAAATCAAAAATGTACATTTGGTTTCTAAATCAGGTGGAAAAAGTGGAGATTTTGTATGGAAGGAATAATTAAAGCTATTTGTATTAGTAAACAAAAAGGAACAGAAAAACATCCGGTTCAAGATATTGATATTATTGAGAATCATGGATTAGAAAATGATGCGCATGCGGGTAAATGGCATCGCCAAGTTTCTTTATTATCTTATGAAAAGCGTGAAGAATTTAAAGCTAAAGGAGCTGATGTAGAGGATGGTGCCTTTGGCGAGAACTTACTTGTATCAGGTATTGAATTCACAAGTTATCCAGTAGGAACACAATTTAAGATTGGGGATGTATTACTAGAACTGACGCAAATAGGCAAAAGCTGTCATTCGCATTGTGCAATCTATCATCAAGTTGGTCAATGTATTATGCCTCATCTAGGTGTATTTACGCGTGTAATACATGGTGGGCATATTTGCGTTGGAGATACCGTTGAAGTCATTGAAAATAAAGATTCTAGAATGCGTGTAGCCGTATTGACATTAAGTGATAAGGCAAGTACTGGACAAAGAAAAGATGAGAGTGGTCCATTAATTGAAAAGATCATGACAGAACATGGATACAATGTGACAAGTGTGACAGTGATTGCGGATGATGAAAATGAAATTGTTTCGCAACTCATCAATTTAAGTGATCGTTGCCAAAATGATTTGATTCTTACAACCGGAGGTACCGGACTTAGTATTCGTGATGTGACGCCAGAAGCCACAATGAAAGTTATGACAAGAAATGTTCCAGGTATTAGTGAAGCATTGCGCTATGAATCGATGAAATATACAAATAAGGCCATGTTGTCTCGTGGTGCAAGTGTATTAAGAAATCAGACTTTGATTATTAACTTGCCAGGAAGTCCTAAGGCAGTAAAGGAAAGTCTAGATATTATTTTAGGACCATTAAAACATGGCTTAGAAATTATGAAGGGTGAAGCGAGTGAGTGCGCAAGGAAGTAATTTAGATTTAACTCCAATCTGGATATCTTTAAAAACGGCAAGTATCACAATTGTGATCACATTTATTCTTGGTTTACTGGCGGCATGGTGGATTTATTCAAGAAAGAGCGAAGCTTTGAAAATGGTCTTTGATGGAATCTTTACTTTGCCTATGGTTTTACCACCTACAGTAGCTGGATTTTTCTTGTTGATGATCTTTGGCGTAAATCAACCTATAGGAAAATTTTTTATGAGTGCATTTGGCATTCGCATCGCATTTAGCTTTAGTGCGACTGTGATCGCAGCGGTGGTTATTTCATTTCCACTCATGTATCGAAATGCCAGGGGTGCCTTTGATCAAGTGGATACGGATTTAGTGTATGCCGCAAGAACTTTAGGAATGAGCGAATGGAACATCTTCTTGAAAGTGTTGATTCCCAATGCTTTACCAGGAATTATTAGTGGTGGTGTCCTTGCGTTTGCGCGTGGCTTAGGTGAGTTTGGTGCAACGGCGATGCTTGCAGGAAACATCATTGGAAAGACAAGAACACTTCCTGTAGCTGTATATAGTGAAGTGATGAGTGGAGATATGGAATCAGCTGCCTTTTATGTGTGGGTGATCATTGGCATTTGTTTTACAGCTGTGATTTTGTTGAATCTATATCAATTGTATGTTCGAAAGAAAAGGAGTTTCTAAATGTTGGAAGTACAAATATATAAGAAGCTTGCAGAATTTGATTTAGACGTTTCCTTTCAAGTGAACGACAATATTTCAGGGCTTATGGGAGCTTCAGGGTCTGGCAAAAGTATGACATTAAAATGTATAGCTGGAATTGAAACGCCAGATCAAGGACGGATTGTATTAAATGATCGTGTTTTATTTGATTCAGAAAAGAAAATAAATGTACCGATTCAAAAACGAAATGTGGGCTATATGTTTCAAAGCTATGCTCTATTTCCCAATATGGATGTATATGAAAATATTAGTGTGGGATTAAGGGCTAGAAAAGTAAATGATGTGGATATTGTGGTCAGGAAAGTGATGAAACAATTTCAAATTAGTGAACTTGCTTCAAGATATCCCAAACAATTATCCGGTGGACAAAGACAGAGGGTGGCATTGGCTCGTTTAATGGCTTATGAACCAGATGTTCTTTTATTGGATGAACCATTTAGTGCTTTAGATGAAGATTTAAAGGAAGATTTATTAAGGGAACTTAAAAGTGAGCTTCAAATTTCAAAACCGGTTGTTTTTGTATCACACAATGAAGAGGAAGTAAGTGAGTTGTGTGATTTTAAATATAAAATAAAACTAGGAGAGATCGTATGAAAAAAGGCTTAAGTGTTTTATTGGCTGGGGTCATGGCCATAAGTTTATATGGGTGTAGTTCAAATGAATCAAAGGAACAAGTAAAACTAACAATTGCGGCAGCCGCAAGTTTGGAAAACGCATTTGAAGATGAATTGATTCCCATGTTTGAAAAAGAGTATCCAAATGTAACGATTGAAGGTGTATATGATAGTAGTGGAAAATTACAGCTTCAAATTGAAAAAGGATTAGATGCCGATGTATTTTTTAGTGCAGCTACAACACAGATGAACGCTTTAAAAGATGAAGATTTAGTAGATGCAGATTCGATTTCAAATGTATTAGAGAATAAATTGGTATTGATCAAAGGAAAAGACAGCACTACAACAGTCACTGGATTTGATAATATTAAAGATGCTTCAATTATTGCGATTGGTACTCCAGAAGTAGTTCCTGCAGGAAGCTACGCAAAGGAAGCTTTGACAAATTTAGGTGTATGGGATTCAATTCAAGATCGTTTAAGCTTAGCGGGAAATGTAACGGAAGTATTGTCTCAAGTTGAAACACAAAATGCAGAAATTGGTTTAGTTTACGCGACAGATGCTGCAAGTAGTGATAAAGTAGAGGTAGTGGCAGAGTGCGATAATTCATTATTAGCTACACCAGTACTATATCCAGTTGGCCATATATCTAGTACAAAGCATAAAGATGAAGCCAATTCATTGATTGAATTCTTAAAGAGCGATAAAGCTTTAAAAGTATTCAAAAAATACGGATTTAAAAAAGGAGAATAAGATGAAATTAATCAAGACACAGGATGCCGTAGGGCATGTACTTTGTCATGATATAACGCAGATCATTAAGGGTGTCACAAAAGATGCCCTTTTTCGTAAGGGTCATATTGTGACAGAAGAAGATATTCCTTTATTGTTGTCAGTTGGAAAAGAACATTTATATGTTTGGGAAAATGACGAGAGCATGATGCATGAAAATGATGCAGCTATGGTTTTACTAGATATGTGTAAAAATGAACACATGTCGTATGGTGAGATCAAAGAAGGAAAAATCGAATTAAAAAGTGAGATTCACGGGTTGTTGAAAGTAGATCGTAAGGCTTTGTTTACAGTAAATTCATTTGGACAGATGATGATCGCAACAAGACATGGAAACACAGTAGTAAATCCGGGTGATAAACTTGCGGGTATGCGTATTATTCCTTTGGTGATTAAAAAGGAAAAGATGGATAAAGTTAGATCACTCATCACATCTCCTATTCTTGAAATTAAGCCGTTTGTATTAAAGAAAGCGGCTGTGATCACAACAGGAAGTGAAGTGTATAAAGGAAGAATTCAAGATACATTTACACCAGTTATTCAAGCTAAATTGGCTGAGTTTGGTTGTGAAATGGTGTATCATGCGATTTGTGATGATGACGATAAAGTGGTGACAGAAAAAATCAATGAAGCATTGACACAAGGGGTAGATATTGTACTTTGTACAGGTGGAATGAGTGTGGATCCAGATGATCGAACGCCACTCGCAATCAAGAACACAGGTGCCAATATAATTAGCTATGGTTCTCCAGTTCTTCCTGGTGCTATGTTTTTACTTTCTTATAAAGGAGAAGTCCCAATTGTTGGTCTTCCCGGATGTGTTATGTATGCCAAAAGAACGGTATTTGATTTAGTACTTTGTCGTTTACTTGCCAAGGATGTAGTGACATATGAAGAATTGTGTGATTTAGGTGAAGGTGGATTGTGCTTAGGATGTGATATTTGCACATATCCAAATTGTGGATTTGGAAAATGAGATATAAACTAAAAATTCAAATTGGTAATAATGAACCAAATTTTGGCAAGGGCGTTGTAGAACTATTGGAATTATGCGATAAGTATGGTTCTCTATCAAAGGCTTATAAAGAAATGGGAATGTCAAATTCAAAGGCTTGGAAAATCATCAAAAGAGCTCAAGAAGATTTGGGTTATGAACTGGTTCATACGACGAGTGGTGGAAGTCTTGGTGGAGGCTCGCAATTGACTTTAGAAGGAAAAAAATTGGTACGTAAATATAAATTGTTTCAAGAAAAAATAGAAATGTATTCCGAACAAGTGTTTAAGGAAGTATTTGAAAATGAATAAAGAGGAAGTATTGATTATTACTTTTAAAAGTATTCAAGATGTTCTAGATTTGGAGTCTAAGACAAAAAACGGGCGTATGATACCTGTTCCAAGTTGTGTTAAGGCAGGATGTGGCATGTGTTTTATGTCGAAGGATCTAGATGAGGAAAAGTGGAAACTCTTTTTAGAAGAACAAAATGTTTTGTATGAGGATATAGTAAGGGTGAATTTTTGATGAATGAAAAAATATATTGTAAGAGTGGTGGATGTAGTGCTAAATTGGCGCAAAGAAATTGAGTCATATTCTAGAAAAAATTGATTCTTATAAAGACAGTAATGTTTTGGTTGGATTTGATTCAAGGGATGATGCGGCAGTTTATCAAATCGATGAGAATCATGCGCTTGTATCTACTTTGGATTTCTTTCCACCTATGGTAGAAGATCCATATTTGTATGGTCAGATTGCAGCAACAAATGCACTCAGTGATATTTATGCGATGAATGGTACGCCTAAAACAGCTTTAAATATTGTGTGTTTTCCAGACAATGAGGATTTGAATATTTTAGGTAAAATCATTGAAGGAGGAAATTCTAAGCTGGTTGAAGCTGAGTGTGCACTAGCTGGAGGGCATTCCATTCGTGATGATTCAATTAAATATGGTTTGAGTGTAACTGGTTTGGTAAATCCAAAAGACGTAAAGAAAAATAATGGCACACAATGTGGGGATGTCTTGATTTTGACGAAGCCTTTAGGTGTTGGTTTGACTTTAAATGCGTTGCGTATGAATGATTGTTCTAAAGAAATGCAGGAAAGAGTCTTTAAAAGTATGACTACATTAAACAAGTATGCTTGTGATGTTTTAAAAAAATATGATGTGCATGCTCTAACCGATGTAACGGGTTTTGGCTTGTTGGTGCATTTAAATGAGATGTTAGACGAAAAAAATAGTGCAGTGATTTATAAGGATTCGATTCCATATTTTGATGACTGTCAAAAGTATGTCGAAGAATTTTATTTAAGTGGGGCTGCCCAGACCAATCGCAATAGTGTAGAGGGCAAGATTAGTTTTGATTGTGATTTCTTTACAGAAGAAATCTTGTTTGACCCACAAACGAGTGGTGGCTTATTAGCTAGTGTATCTAAAGCGGATTTAGAAATGCTAGAGAAAGATTTTAAGGAAAATAATCTTGAATTGTATGTTGTGGGTGAAGTCATTGAGAAAAATGAATATAATGTATATGTAAGAGGTAGGAAGATATGAAAACTTTAGATTGTAGAGGCTTAGAGTGTCCACTTCCAGTTGTAAAGACAAAGGAAGCTTTAAAAGAAGAAAATGTAGTTTCAACAATTGTGGATAATGAGATTGCGGTTGAAAACTTAACGAAGTTTGCGAAAGTAAAGAATTATACGGTAAATTCTAAAAAAGAGGGTAAGGATTATATTGTTGAAATTTCAAAGGGTGATGAAGAAGCAGATTTTGAAGTGGAATACACATATGCGGACTGCAGCTTGGCTAAGCCTAAAATGGTTGTTGTGTGCGCAAGTAATGTGATGGGTTCAGATCCGGATTTAGGTGCGATTTTAATGAAATCATTTATTTTCTCTTTGACAAAACAAGATGTTTTGCCAGATGAAATGATTTTCTATAATGAGGGTGTAAAAATCACAACGACAAAGAGTGAAACTTTAGTAGATTTAAAATATTTAGCGGATAATGGAGTAGAAATTGTAAGTTGTGGAACTTGCTTGGATTTCTTCCATTTAAAAGAAGAACTTCAGGTTGGTTCAGTCACAAATATGTATGATATTGTAGAAAGAATGGAGAAGGCTGATAAAATTATCAAGCCATAAGGATTATGAATAAATGTGTTATTGTGCGTGGTGGAGGAGACATAGCGACAGGGACAATATATAAACTTGTAAAAAGTGGATTTCAAGTATTGGTGCTAGAAGTTGAAAAACCAAGCGCAATACGAAGAAATGTTGCCTTTTGTCAGGCTGTGTATGAAGGAAAATTTACGGTTGAAGATATGACGTGTGTTTTAGTTTCAACGATAGAAGAAGCTAAAGCAGTGATGGCTAAAAATCAAGTCGCAATGATGGTAGATCCAAATGGTGAAACGATTTCTAAAATAGAACATATTGCCTTGGTGGATGCGATTCTTGCCAAGAAGAATTTAGGTACGACAATAGATATGGCACCTATCACAATTGGTTTAGGTCCTGGTTTTTGTGCAGGCAAAGATGTGCATGTGGTTGTGGAAACGATGCGTGGACATAATCTAGGAAGACTGATCTACCAGGGACATGCTTTGCCAAATACGGGTGTTCCTGGAAATATTAAGGGATATTCTAAAGAAAGAGTGATTCATTCTCCTTGTGCAGGTGTATGTCACAATGTCAAAAAGATTACAGATATCGTTGAAAAAGGAGAAATTATTGCGTATATCGATAAAACACCAGTGTATGCGAGCATGTCAGGCTTACTTAGAGGATTGATTCAGGATGGATACAATGTAACATCTGGATTTAAAATGGCAGATATTGATCCTAGAGTGGATGAATATCAGAATTGTTTTACAATTTCTGACAAGGCACGTTGTATTGGTGGAGGTGTTTTGGAGGCGATACTGCATGGTTTATCTTGATCAGGCTGCGACTAGCTTTCCAAAACTAGATGTAGTCAAACAAGCGGTAATGGATGCATTAGGTGTGGCAGGCAATGCGAATCGTAGTTCAAATATGGATTCTTCACGTTTGATTTTTGCGGCAAGAAGAAATATTGCACAGCTTTTTGGACTCTCTGATTTTCACCGTGTTATTTTAAATGGTGGAAATACCGAGAGTTTAAATACTTGCATTAAAGGAATCTTAAAAGAAAATGATCATGTGATCACTACGTATGCGGAGCACAATAGTGTGCTTCGTCCTTTATACGAGTTAGAAGAAAAGGGAATAATCACATTAACGATATGTGCTCCTTATTTAGAGGATATTAAATGCCATATTCAAAAAAATACTCGAATGGTTATCGTGACACACAGTTCAAATGTGACAGGTGAAATTTTTGATGTGGATTCCATTGGAAAGTATTGTAAAGAATGTGGCATTCTTTTTATGGTGGATGCGGCTCAAAGTGCAGGTCATATACCAGTATCTATGGAAAATATTGATGTTTTATGTTTTAGTGGCCATAAAGGTCTATTAGGGATTGGTGGTATTGGTGGTTTTTGCGTAAAGGACATTGAAGTAAAGCCATTGATTTCTGGTGGAACGGGCATAGATTCTTTTAATCCACAAATGCCAGAGGCGTATCCAGAACATTTAGAGGCGGGAACACAGAATCTTGCAGGAATTGCAGCTTTAAATGCAGGGGTTCAATATGTTTTATCACATCAAAAAGCGATTGTGGAAAAGGAACACTTTTTACTTCAAAAATTATATGAAGGTTTAACAGGGGATGTAGAGTTTTATTCATCTTTAGAAAATTCTACGCCTATTGTGGCTTTGAATATTCCAGGTAAAGATAGTGCTTATGTGAGCGACTTATTGAATTATAAGTATGGTATTGTGACACGTTGTGGAGCGCATTGTGCTCCATTAATGCATAAACATTTAAAAACAGAAGAACAGGGAATTGTACGCTTATCTGTATCTTTTCAAAATACAATAGAAGATGTGGATTTTGTGGTGCGTGCAATTCAGGAGATTTCAAATGATCATTAGTGTAATTGGTTCAGGTGGAAAAACAACGTATATCCGTGAGTTAAAAGATAAATATGTTTCTATGAATAAAACCGTTTTAATGTGTACAACGACGCATATGTTGATTGAAGAAGATACATTGGTAGATCCTGGTTATGATGAAATAATGCATAGAATTGAAACATATGGATATTGTCATGCGGGAAATCGGTGTGGTGACTTGAAAATTGAGGCGTTAGATGAAGAGTTGTTTAATCAATTAAAACAAGTGGTGGATGTGATACTGATTGAGGCAGATGGTTCTAAGCATTTACCTTTAAAATATCCAAACGTGAATGAACCAGTTCTTGATTCAGATACGGATGAGGTTGTGTTGATTTCAAATCTAAATGGATTAAATCAACCAGTAAAAGATGTGGTACATCGTTATGAACTTGCAAATTTAGATCCGAATGAACTTGTAACACCTAGAATTATGCAAAATTTAATATGTGCTTATTTAAAGAAACTAAATAAACCTGTAAAGATTCATGTGAACGGGGCCATGGATTTGTATACGCGTTGTGTAAGAGTTTTATTAGAAGAAAATGTCGATGTGAATATAATCCAAAAGGAATGGTTTAATATGCAGCCTAAGCTTGTGATTTTAGGCTGTGGACATGTCAGTCAATATTTAGCTAAAATGGCTAGTATATTAGAGTTGTATACGATTGTGGTTGACAATCGTAAAGAATTTGCGAATCGGGAATGTTTTCCAACCGCAAATGAAATTCATTGTATCGATTATGATCAAATGTATTCTGTATTGCCAGATGAAGAGAATGCTTGTTATGTGATAGTGACAAGAGGACATAAAGATGATCGTCTTTGTCTAGAAAAGACGATTCGTAAACCTCATTTATATTTGGGTATGATTGGAAGCAAGGGAAAAGTAAAAAAGACTTTTGATGCTTTGATTGAAGAAGGATATTCTAAGGAAGAAGTATCGAATGTGCATGCTCCCATTGGTTTAGATATTAAGGCACAGACGCCTGCTGAGATATCAATCAGTATTTTAGCGGAGCTTATTGAAATAAAAAACGCAAAGTTTAGTTCGAGTGTTTCGAAAGAATTATTAGAATCCAATGTTCATGGAACTTTATGTATCATTATTGATAAAAAGGGGTCAGCACCAAGGGGGGTCGGCAGTATGATGTTAGTGCATAAAGATGGAGTCATTGATACGATTGGCGGAGGAAAAGTCGAATATCAGGCTATTTTAGATGCCAAAGAATGTAAAGAAGTTATGATCAAGGAATATGATTTATCCAATGCAGAAAGCGCAACATTAGGCATGATTTGTGGTGGATATAATAAAGTCTTGTTTATACCGGTATAGAGGAGGGATTGGATTTGAAGAGAAGAAGACGAGTAAGAAAGTCAGCGGTTTTTGTGATTTTTGTATTACTTTTGATTATTGCGTTGTTGATTTCGATAATCGCAAAAAAAGTTAGTGATAATCAGGTAAGTGAACCTAAACAAGAAAAGACAACAGAAACAAAAAAAGAGAATAAGAAGAAACAAACAAATTTACCAAAGGTGAAAAAAATAGATCAAAGTGGTGACCCATATGAGAATAAAGTAACAGTTTCGGATTTAGATTCAATCTATATTCTTGTGAATAAGTATTCAGGATTACCAGAAGATTATGAACCAAGTGATTTAGTTCAGGTACCTTCGAGTGGTGAAAATGAGAATGTGCGCATGCGAAAAGAAGCGGCAGAGGCATTTGAAAAGTTGATCGAGGCGGCATCAAACGAGGGATTTATTTTGAATGCTTGTTCAGCTTATCGTTCTTATGCATACCAAACAGATTTATTTAATAATGGAGCTGCAAGCTACGGCGAAGAATATGCGGATCGTTATTGGACAAGACCAGGGTTTAGTGAACATCAGTCTGGTTTAGCAGTTGATATTCGTATGGACAATGATTGTAGTGATTTAGATGCCGTTCGATATAATTCGCACTATAATTGGTTGTTAGAAAATATGCATACATATGGCTTTATTTTGCGTTATCCTGATGATAAGGAAGACAAAACAAAAATTGCACCTGAAAGCTGGCACTTGCGTTATGTGGGTGTAGATTTGGCAACGTATTTGTATGAGAATAACTTAACTTTAGATGAATATTATGGAGCTTAGGCAATCGTTGGATTGCCTTTTTTGATTTATCAAATGATGTGTTGTATACTAAAAATAACATATATAAAGGATTAAACTATGAATATAGATAAAAAGATAATAATGGGTGTAAGAAATAAGGATGCGTATGCGAAGAAAGAGCTTATTTCATTGACTCGAAATCATTTGGTACAAACAATTTATAAGCGTTATATTGGCTTAGAGGAAAAAGAAATCAATGACATTTTACAGGCAACGTATACATACGCATTTATGAATATGGATAAATTGAGTGATGATAAGAATTTTTTGAAGTGGATCACGGTTTTGTTGAATAAACAATTGCGTGAGTATATGCAGGCTAAAGAACATACAGGTGTAACTACGGCTTTACGCGGCTTGCCTAAATATCGACAATCGGATGTGGATGATTGTTTAAATGAGATGCCAGAAAATCAAAAGACAGTGACAATCATGCATTGTCTAGGAAAATTGAAAGAGAAGGATATCGCAAATCGTTTAAAGATGAGTGAAGAGGGAGTGGCTCGTTTGTTGAAGAGTGGTAAACAAAAAGTAAAGGATGTATTAGATAAGAAGTGACAATGATATTTATTATTGTCCTTTTTTTTGATTTCGCATAAAATGTAAGCATATGAAAAGAGAAACAAAAAGAGTATTGATACTATCACTTAAAATAGGCGTAGGAAGTGCCATCGCAATTATATTAGCCTACTTTTTTAAGTTGGATAATCCAACAAGTGCTGGAACGATTGCACTATTGTCTTTGTTGACGACAAAGTGGGGGACGGTGAAGCTTGTTCTTAGAAGAATTTCCACATTCTTTGTGACAATTCTATTCTGTTTTATTTTCTTTGAACTTATTCCAAGCCATTGGATAGCCTTTGGGCTTGTGATTGCGTGCTTAGTTGGGTACAGTGAGAAAATGAAATGTCAGAATACTTTAAGTGTAAATGCGATGATTGCGGTGCATTACTTGAGTTATTTGGATTTTAGTCTTCACTTCATGATGAATGAGTTTTATTTGATTTTAATTGGTGCCATTATCGCATTCTTATTGAATTTGGTTCATGATTATAGTGGAGAAGAAGAGTATTTGAATTCTTGTATGATTTATATGGAGGACAAGATTCAGAGCTTGATGTATCAAATTGTTCATTATATTCAAAGTGAGGAAAGAAATACAACAATTTGGAAAGAATTAGAGGATATTAAAGAGCAAGCTGAAAAATATATTCATATTGCGATGGAATATCAGGATAATACGTTTACGAATTTGCCAGATTATTATATTCGTTATTTTGAGATGCGTGCTTTACAGTGCGATATTCTGCATATGCTGCATTATAAAATTCGAAAGATTCGTGAAATGCCAAAAGAGGCGCATGAATTGGCGAATTATATTGAATATTTAATTCCGTTTATTCATGAAAAAAATGATCCTCAGCCTCAAATTAGTTCGCTTCATAAAATGTTGAAAGACAAACAGAGTGAGGCTCTTCCTGAAAGTCGAATTGAATTTGAATCAAAGGCGATGCTTCTACATATTTATATGGATTTAGAAGAGTTTTTATACACAAAGAAGAAGTTTATTGATCAGACGACAGAGGAACAGAAAAAATTGTATTGGAGATGATTTAGATGAAATCAATTGTTATTGTTACTATTGGTTCTGTTATAGTTTCTATTGGAATCTATAAAGGAATTCGTAAAGTATTATATAAAAAGGATGTCACAAATAAGGCAAGTTTTGCCAGATTAATAAAATATGTTTTGGTTTTTATTAATGGAATGATTTTTCTTGGACAATTTGAACAGACCAAACCTATTATGTCCTATCTTGCTGCATCCAGTGGAGTGGTTGCCTTAGTTTTAGGTGTTGCTGCTAAAGATGCCTTTGGAAATCTATGTAGTGGTTTAATGATTTTAACATTTAAACCATTTGTCGAGGGCGATTTAATTAAAGTCAATCAAGGTGAATTGATTGGGTATGTTGAAAGTATTCGTTTTCGTCATACGATCATTCGTACGTATGAAAGTAATCGTATTATTGTGCCAAACTCAACATTGAATTCGGCTACGATTGAAAATGCATTTTTTCAGGATGCGCGAAAGAATAACTATTTAGAAATTGAGGTTTCTTATGGAACGAATATTGATTTGGCGATAGATATTTTAAAGAGTTTAGTTGAAAAGACAATGGGAGAATATGATATTGAAAGTGAAACTCCAATTGAAGTAAAAGTAATCAATTTTTCTACAACCGGCATTGATCTACGTGTTGTTGTTCCAAGTAAGACAAGTCTAGATGGTTTTGATATGCTCGCAAAGATTCGTTATGAACTTGTTAAAGAGTATGGAAAAGCCAATATTCATTTTGGAAATTATTCAGTAGAAGTAAGTCATATTTAATGCATAATACGAAAAAAGCCTTTATCTATCGGTGATAATGGCTTTTCTTTTTGCTTTGTGATACTGCTATGATACTAAAAAAATAAAAATCACGAAATTTCTTGTAATTTTTGGGCTAATTCATCTTGTTTATTTGGGTATAAATGGGAGTAAACATTCAATGTAGTTTGCACGCTTTCATGTCCTAAACGATCAGCAATAGCCAACGGACTAAAACCTAATTCAATTAATAATGAAGCGTGGGAGTGTCTTAGATCGTGCAATCGTATTTGTGGCAGTTCCTGGGCTTTTGCCTTCTTGCGAAGTTCTCTTAAAACTTTACTTTTTGCGATTGGAAACAGTCTAGAATCGTTTAAAGGCTCATAGCAAGCGTTTTTATAATCCTGGAGTATTCTAACCAGGTTATGAAATATCGTGATTGTTCTAATACTTTTTCTTGTCTTAGGGCTAGTGATGTATGTTACACCATTTAAAACTTGCAAAGATTTGTTAATTGAGATAGTTTGATTGTCGAAATCAATATCACCCCATGTAAGAGCTAATAGCTCACCAATACGAAGCCCAGTATAAAACAATACATTGAAAGCAGTATAATACATGATGTTATCTTTTTCGGCTTCTATGAATGTTTTAAACTGGTCTAGCGTCCATATAGTCATCTCTTTTTCAGTTTTCATAGAACCGATAGAACCACATATAGAGCAAGGGTTTTCTTTTAGATCATAATATTTCATAGCAAAGTTAAAAATAGCAACTAACAGTGTGTGAACTGTTCTTAGATAGGTTTGAGAATAGTTTTTATCACTTTGGATAAGTTCATTTTGCCACGTTCTAATAGTGCTAGGTGTGATGTTATTCAATGGCATATCATTGAAGTATGGAAGTATCAATTTATCAATTATGTTTTGCTTTGTATAGATTGTAGAAGGCTTTAAACGTGTTTCCATATCTTCTTTGTAGTATTTCACCAAAGAGCTAAAAGGCATAGTAACATCTTTTTGATGTTTCACTAGGAAACGATTTTCAAACTCTTTTGCTTCTCGTTTTGTTTTGAAGCCACGTTTTAATTTTTGCTTCTTTTGTCCGTTATAGTCGACATAGTAGAACTTGCAAAACCAAGTGTTGTACTTCTCATCTTTATAAATAGGCATATTGTTACATACTCCCTTCTTAATTCAACGGAGATATGCTAAAATATAAGTGTTCTAAATTCGCCAGGGTTTCCCTGGTTTTAATTTTAGCTAACCCCTAAATAGATTGTTTTATTATCGAACCCACAAAAGATAGTAGAGCAATCTATTTTTTATATTTATCTATTTGTATTAGATCATCCATGTAATCAATAACTTTTTGCTTCCCTAGATCGTTTAGGTTGTGAGTCAAGTCTATAATGTTAAGCAATAATAAATCCGGTTTGTGTTGGGTCAATTGATCTAAGCCGTTAAATTCTTTTAAATCAGCTTTATAAGCTTTGTTTTCATTAACTTTAAAACAGTACATGATAAGTTCATCAAAAGAACCATAATAATCTGTAAAGGATGATGGATTTGAGTATCCCTCTTTGCGCTCCTCGACTGAATAATTGACTTCTAAAGCTTGAAGAATTTTAAGCAAAGTTGATAATTTTGGAATAATTTTCCCAGTTTCATATTTTCTTATTTGTGAACCATCCATATGGCATAAATCACCTAAATGTTTTTGAGTGAAATTTTTATTTATTCTTATAAGTTTTAGCATTTCACCTATTGTTGTGGCTTCATTTTCGTATGAAGTTGTTGTTATTCTCATTTCATTCACCTCTTTTCTAAACTAATAATAACATAAAGAGGTATTAAATATCTATACTTTTTATAAAATAAGTAAATATAAAGACTTGACAAAGGTAATAAATACCTCTATTCTAGATTTAGAAGGTAATAAATACCTTATATAGAAAGGAGCGATTTAAATGAATTTAGATGTTCAAAAATTAAAAATTGAAGTATGCAAACATGGAATGAACCAAAAAGAATTGGTTGAAAAAAGTGGTGTTTCAAAAGCTACTATAAGTAAGATTTATAACGGTGGTTCATGTAGTACGGAAACAGCAAAGAAAATTGTGTCGGTGTTAGGCTTAGAACTTAGAAACATGGTTAAAGAGTAAGAAAGGAGTCTTTTAAAATGAGCTTATTATTTGAACCAAGCACTTCATTAGAAGCCCATAAAATGCTTTTAAACGCTAAAAATGATGTTAATGAGTATTTGTGTGGGTTAGATGAAAACGAGCGTAAAAACATACTAAAACACGTTGAAGTGAGAGATTACACAAGAAGTGGAATGTGTTACACGCTTGATAATGCGCCACGACCGGAAATAGAACTAGTCAGAGAATTAAAAAAGATCTGTAAAGAATTAACAAGGACTACCACATCACAAGAAATTCATACAGATCATGACTATTATATCACTGCTAAACAAGTGCAAGCTATTTGTGGAGTAAGTGAAACGAAGTCATATTTAATCATTAAAGAATTGAATGACGAGTTAAAAGAACAAGGCTTTATAACGATACGCGGTAAAGTGTTACGCTCCTACTTCAATAAACGGATTGGAGTAGGTGTTCAGTAATGGCAAGAAAAAGAATGTTTTCACTTCTTGTTGTTGATACTGATGAATTTCTTGATATGCCTTCAAGCACTCAATCACTTTATTATCACTTAGGTATGAGAGCTGATGATGATGGTTTCGTGGCTTCACCTAAGAAAATAGCTAAGCTTGTTAATTGTAGTAATGATGATTTAAAACTACTTATTGCTAAGGGTTTTATAATTCCATTCGATAGTGGAATCATTGCTATAAGACATTGGAAGCTTAACAACGAAATAAAAAAAGATAGGTATACACCTACCATTTATTTGAACGAAAAAAGCACTTTAAAAGTGAATAAAAATAAGGTCTATTCTATTGATGGAAACAATTTGGAAACAAAATGGATACAAAATGGAAACAAATTGGATACGCAGTATAGTAAAGATAAGAATAGTATAGATAAGTATAGTATAGATAAGTATAGTAAAGAATATATAGAGCAAAAACAAGAAGAAAATCAAGAACAAATTCAAGAGCAAAAACAAGTTAAAAAAGAAAAAGTTAAAAAAGAAAAAAAGCCTAAAGAAACTCATAACTCAATTATTGAAAATTACACTATAAATGAGGACTTGAGAGAAGCTTTAAAAGGCTTTATAGAAATGCGAAAAGAAATTAAAAAACCTATCACTATAAAAGGCTTAAAAATTGCTTTAGGGAAATTAGATAAATGGGCTTTAGATGATCTAACTAAAATAGACATAGTGAACCAATCTATTGAAAGAAGTTGGAGTGGCTTATTTCCTTTAAATGGGAATAATAGCCAACACAACCAGGAGCAAAAAAAGAAGTCAAGGATTGAAGAACTTTTATTCTAGAAAGGAGAAACATGACAAGAGAAAACGTAAAAAGTGTTTTAGCGTTATTAATGGCAAACTATTCTAACAGCTTTAAAAATGTAGAAAAGCAAGATATGGAGCTAATTATTAAAACATGGGAAACACAATTCAAAAACTATACGCTTGAAGATGTATTTAATGCGATCATGTCAATCATGGCTAATGATACAAGCAACTTTGCACCATCTATTGGAAGGGTTAAAGATGAGCTTAATAAGAAATTTAAAGAAAGCGTTATGCCAAGCGAGGAAGCCTGGAGCATTGTTTTAAATAAAGCCAGTTGCAATCCAATAAAAGCCAGGGCTAATTTTGAAGCATTACCAGGAAATATCAAGAAGGCAGTTAAACACCCAAAGTTTTTAGAAAGCTTAGGCAATGCCAATATAAGCAGTCAAGGAACTTTCAAAAAAGACTTTGTTAAGAGTTACAACGAAACCATAGAAAATGATTACCAGGAAATGAACGCTAATAAAATAACTAGGCTTGAGTTTTGCAAAAGAAATGCTATACCAGGAGAAACAATAAAAGCATTGAATGGGGTAGTTGATCTAAAACAAATTGAATCGAAATAGTTAAAATATGACGAAGAAAGATGAAGATTGAAGGAGAATAGAAAATGAATTTAGAACAAACAGAAAGAAAACAAATATCAGAGAACTACTTTATAATTGAAGAAAACTTGATGTTATTACATAGCATGAGCGAGAACTTGCGCATAGTGTCATCCGGTATAAGTGATGAAAACCCAAGCTTAGAAAAGGCTTTATACGGAGTTGCTAGAGTTATAGAGTGGCAAACAAATGAAATTGAAAATAAATTATTGCAAATTGAAGGCAAAGAAAACGGAAAAACTAAAATGGAAAAGCATAGAGAGGATATAAAGAGATGACTTACATTACAAGAGAACAACTAGCGATTGAAAAGGAAATAGCGAATAAAGAAGCGACAATGGAACTTGTGAATAGACGCATTCCCTACGCAATAGAAGAAGAAAATGAAAGGCTTGCGTCAAATTTAACGAAGGCATATATTGAACTGGAGGAGCAAATGGACTTGCTAATAGACGAGCTACAAGACGCTTTACAAGTCTAATATGTCATGTAAGTACAAACAGAAGAAACAAACTTATAAAGGCTAGAACATAAAACAGTTTTAGTCTTTATTTCATTTCTTGCTTGTACATAAGAAAACGAGGTCATAAAGGATTTATAAAATGTATTGTAGCTTGTTTAAATGCGTTTATAAGCCTTATTAATAGCTTGTAAGTATAAATACTAAGTAAATACTTAAACGAGCTTAGAAAGCCTTTTAAAGGGTAATAAAAGGACTTGTTTTGAAAAACGCAACAGAAATTAGAGGACTTGTCTTTTCCATGGCTTCCCTCTTAGGAAAACCAGTTTTTTTCATGGGGGTAATATGATACTACCCCCTTTTTTGGTTAAAAAAATTAGAGCATGACTTATTATTAAAAACCGAAAATAATATACAACTATGATGTGTTACAAAGTCCCTACTAAAAAAGCCATAAAAAGCCTTAAATAAAGTATATTAAAAGTGTATCGGTAAGTAAAAAGAACTAAGAAAAAGAGGTGAAAAAGGAAGAAGCGAGGGGTTTTGAGGTGGTACGAGGGGTTATAAGTCCTTTAAACACGCTAAAAGCCACAAATAAGTAAAAAAACAGTGATAAAACGGCAAAATAGAAGAGTTACAAGTTTAAAAAATTATGGATACGGACAAACTAAAAAAAGAAATAGCACACCGAAACAAGTTAATAAGACACCTTCAAGGTATTATCGAAAATAAAAATGTGTTATAATCACAATGTATTCATTTAATAAAATACCTTCTTATATCAAGCTATATCAAGCTATCTAAAAAGAGCACTTCAAAAGTGCTTTTTTATTTAGATCAAGGCAAAAATAGGCTTTTAAAAATACTCGGAAATACTCAGATTGTATGTACATATAAGTTGACAAACGTTGACATTGAAAATATATAGCATATGCACAAATAAGCTAACAAATGCTAACACTAAAAAATGCTAAGAAATGCTAAGAATCGTTAAGATTTGTTAAGGTTTTAAAAAGTGATTACTTTTTTCGTCAGTTCTATAAAGGGGAGTTGATAAAGTGGAAACGAAACAAAAAACAAATGATATTAATAAATACAATGATTTATTTGATGAGTTGAGCATTGAATGGTATCTAATTACCGATTTAAATGAGCATTTAAGCGAAAAAACTATATTCATAATGTCTTTTACATGGAGTACACAAAAGACCGTAGCGAGCGTTTAAAGGCTCAATACGTGCAAGCGTGCTTTTTAATGTATGTAAATTTTGGGCTTTGTCCTATGAAAATTGAAAAATTAATAAAAATTATGAAATGTTTCTTTAATTTCCGTTGTGGCTTCAATGATATATTTGAAATACCGAACACAAAAAAAGAGCTTGAAACATATATCAAGCTAGAAAATACCAGGAATTTAAAAAAAGAGATCACACAACTTGAGATGTTGAACCAGGAAGCCGAAGAAGAATTGAAAGCCCTGGAATACAAGAAACAAGGGGTTTCGGCTATTAATACCGAAGGGGTGCACCTGGAAAACGTAAAGCGAAACGATAACAGAACACTTATATTGATTGAGCAAACGGACGAACTAAAAAAAGAAATAGCACACCGAAACAAGTTAATAAGACACCTTCAAGGTATTATCGAAAATAAAAATGTGTTATAATCACAATGTATTCATTTAATAAAATACCTTCTTATATCAAGCTATATCAAGCTATCTAAAAAGAGCACTTCAAAAGTGCTTTTTTGATACTGTTATGATACTAAAAACAATTAAAGACACATGGTGTTTTATAAAATGGGTGTATTAGAAGATGAAAAAAAGCCCTATTTTAAAGGTGAAAAAAGCACAAAAAAGGGTTATATGTACAGTAGAGGTAAGTCAATCATGATAAAAGTATATACAGAAGTATTGGGGTTTAATAATTTAATGTATCGATACATGAGTTTACCTAACTCATTATCTTTAGCGGATTTAGCTTATTATACATTAGCGTCTTATTTGTCTGAAGAATATGCGGACTTTGTGATTGAAGTGAATGGTATCCCTTTTGTATGCCCAAATTGTGAGGATGAACAATTTAATAAGTTACCTTGTGCTTCATCAATCCAGCCTGATTTCAAAGAGGGAGATACATTTAAGATGGTTTATGATTTAGAAGAGCCTTTTGAGATTGAAATTCAAGTTGAAAAAGTGGATGATATAGAAGAAGATGCGAATGTGGTCAATGGTCGTGGCTTTGCGATATGGGATGGTTTTAAAGAGTTTCAGAATTATTATTATCAGTCAATGGAATTGTTTAAAGAATATGTCGAAGCCAATGAGATGAGACTTTCGGATTTTCCAGTAGATGAAGATTTAGATATCGTTGAATTGAATAAGGTGTTGGAATATAACTTTGAAGAATTAAAAGATGTGTATGAGGGTGAGTAGATGAAAGTATATGAAATGAGTTTTCGTGACATGGATCAGAAAATGGTGGAAATCCATGGCATGAAAATGGTTAAGCTTTTAGAGAAGATGGGGTTAAAGCTAGATAATCTATATGGTGCATTAATGTATGGTTATATCGATCATAATGCGGGTTTTATTTTTGAAATCGTAGCTTTGGAAACAAAGAAACGCAATATTGAATATCGCATTGTACCGATTGGTGTATCGTGCAAGATTCCTCGTTTTGATGTGCAGGAAATGGATATTCAAATCTTGGATAATGTAAATGTGGAATTGTTCCAGGATAAGATTGATATGGTTGAAAAGGCCACAGAAGTTTCTAAGGAATTAGAAGAACTTCGTTTATATAAAGAGTTGGATCCATCAAGACATTTAGAGTATCCAGATGATATCATGGTTTATTTTCTAGACGAAGGAAAAGATGTAGAGGCATGTTGGGTTCGTCTGGAAGGAATACAAGATGGAAAGATGTATGGAACAGTACTAACGGCTTTACATCAGAATTTTGGCGTAAAAGAAAAGGATACAATTTATTTTGGTATGACAGAAATGGAAGATCACAAATTGGCGTGTGTATGGGTGAAAGAAGATGAATAAAGAGGATTCATTATATTCGATTTATGTACAAATATTAAAAGAAGAATTAGTGATGGCTATGGGTTGTACAGAGCCTATTGCGATTAGTTATGCGTGTGCTAAGGCAACGCAAGTGCTAGATCATTTACCAGATCGTATTGTTGTTAAGGCAAGTGGCAGTATTATAAAAAATGTTAAGAGTGTTATTGTACCTCATACAAATGGCTTAAAAGGGATTGAAGTTGCAGCTGCTGCAGGAGCTCTATATGGAGATGCCGACGCAAAACTTGAAGTGCTTTCTAGGGCAACACGTGAACAAATTGAAGAATTGCCTGAATATGTTCAAAATACAAATTTTACCGTGCAGCACATTGAACAAGGACATGTGTTTGATTTAGAAATCCATGTGTATTATGAACAAGAACACGCCAGTGTTCGTATTGTAGATACGCATACGAATATTGTACAAATTGAAAAAAACTGGCAAGTTATTTTTGAAGATAAGACGACGAGTTTAGAACTTAAAGCCGATCACAGTGCTTTGATTATGAAACAGATTTGGGATTTTTCACAAACTGTGGATATTGAGGATGTAAAAGAAATACTAGATCGTCAAATCGCTTGTAACATGGCCATCGCAAATGAGGGGATTCATAATTCGTATGGTGCAAACATTGGTCATGTGATCTTGAATATGGATTCAGATTGTGTAAAGACAAGGGCCAAAGCTTATGCGGCGGCTGGATCCGACGCAAGAATGAATGGGTGTGAACTTCCAGTTGTGATCAATTCAGGAAGTGGAAATCAGGGGATTACTTGTTGTGTGCCTGTTGTTGTGTATGCCAAAGAATTAGATTGTACGCAAAAACAATTGTATCGTGCTTTGGTTTTGTCCAACTTAACAGCTATTTACATTAAAACAGGTATTGGTACTTTATCGGCATTTTGTGGTGCTGTTAGTTCTGGAGCTGCTGCGGGTGCTGGTATTGCCTATTTACATAATGGAACCTATAAAGAAATTCAGCATACGATTGTCAACGCATTAGCCATCCTTTCGGGTACGATTTGTGATGGGGCTAAGGCTAGTTGTGCAGCTAAGATTGCTTCTAGTGTAGATGCTGGTATTATGGGGTACTATATGTATAAAAATAAGCAACAATTCTATGCAGGCGATGGAATCGTTGCTCATAGTGTGGATGAAACAATTCAAAATATTGGAACACTTGGTTCTCAAGGAATGCTTCAAACGAATGATAAAATTATTGAGATGATGATTTCTTGCGATTAAAAGTAGATAAGCGAATGATTAACTGTGGTTCATATTCCATATGGACGATACGTTTTCGTTCGCTTTTTGTTTGTTCTAAAAGAATATCAACAGCTTCTTTTCCTTTCTCACAAGCACCGTGGTCAACACTTGTAAGTTGTATTTGAGGAAAATCAGCTTCCGGAATATTGTCAAATCCGGCTACACTTGTTTTAATGTTGTGATCTTTTAAACAGGCTAAGATGCCTAAGGCCGTCATGTCATTATTTCCAATATAGGCATCGTATTTATCACTTAAGATTTGTTTCGTTAAACGATACCCATTTTCGTATTCTCTTTTTTCGATGGGGTATAATTCAAATTGTTTAGACGAGTTAAAAAATACTTGTGTATTTGACAAGACACTTTTAACTCCTTCATATCTTTCGTTTCGCCCAATTTCCGTTGTATCTAATGGACTTGATATATACGCAATCTTTTTGTGTCCTAACTGTTTTAAATGGGTACCTAATAATTTACCACATTTAAAACTGTTGAGTTCGATGGAATCACAATCAAGTTTTTTTGGTTTATCCCCGATAATAATGCACGGTATTTGTTTGGAAAGTGTATTCCATTCATCAACAAATTTTGGGGGATATAGAAGAATGATTCCACATGGTTTTAATAGTTTTAAGTTGGAAAGGGCGTGCTTTTCAAGATCATCTTTTCGCAATGTAGAAATAGTAAAGATTTGTGTTTTTGTCTTACTCGCCTGTTCAATGATACTTGAAACAACCATAGAATAATACGAATTGGATAAGTTGGAACAAATCACGACAATCGTATTTTTTGCGTTTGAATACCTTTTTTTAACTTCTGGCTTTTTATATCCCATTTGTTTGGCTGTCTTTTTGACGAGATTTACTGTTTCTTCTTTGAAAGATACATTCTTATTCTCACTTAGAATCATAGATACAGTGGATTGCGATACATTTGTGGCTTGGGCAATATCGCGTGTAGTTACTTTATTTCTTTTTCCCATAATAAACCTCTTTTGATTTATTTTGATTAATAAATCGATTACTAATCAAATCATTAATCGATATCTATTTTTATCTTACACCATTTTATTTGATTGTCTAGCTATTAATCAATATTTTGATTAATAAAATGGACTTTTTTACACATTTGAAATGAAATATAAATAAGCGTATCGTAACTTTGAAAGAGGTGCGAACTATGTACGATTGTATAATAATTGGAGCGGGTATCAGTGGATGCTCTTTAGCTTTTGAATTGAGTAAATATAGTGGAAAAGTATTGTGGTTAGAAAAAAATAATGATGTGGCCGATGAAACAACTAAGGCCAATAGTGCAATTATTCATGCGGGCTATGATCCAGAGCCAAATACTTTGATGGCAAAATATAATATTTGGGGTAATAAAATTATTCCTTCTTTATGTAAAGATTTAGATGTTCCATGTAAGAATATTGGTTCTTTGGTTGTTGGATTTAGTGAAGAGGATGATAGGACCATTGAAATGTTATATAAGCGTGGTGTACAAAATGGTGTTGAAAATCAGCGTATTATTAAACAGCCTGAGCTATCTGTTATGGAACCCAATTTAAATTCAGACTGTACAAGCGCTTTATATGCGCCAAGTGCATGTATTATCAATCCTTGGCAGTTTGCGATCGCATTAAGTGAAGTGGCAATTCAAAATGGTGTAGAGCTTCGTTTGAATGAAGAGGTTACGAGTATAAAAAAAGATGGAGATATCTTTATTGTGAATGATACATACAAAGCTCCATTGGTTGTAAATTGTGCGGGTGTTATGTGTGATCATGTAACTGGACTTATTAAGAAACCAGATTATAAGATTACGCCAAACAAAGGAGAATATTATTTATTAGATAAGTCACAAGGAAACATGGTTCATCATGTTATTTTCCAATGCCCTATAAAGATTGGTAAGGGTGTATTGGTAGCTCCTACAGTAGATGGAAACTTAATTGTGGGTCCTACAAGTACAAATACGGATGCGGATGATTATTCGACAACGTCTGCAGGATTAAAAATAATTCGTGAAAATGCGGTTAAATCCGTACCGAATATGAAGCTTCAAGAAAATATTCGTACGTTTGCGGGATTGCGTGCAAGAAGTGATACAAAAGATTTTATTATTGGCGAAGATAAAGATATACATAATTTCTTCTTGATTGCCGGAATGGCAAGTCCAGGCTTAAGTAGTGCGAGTGCAATCGCATTAGACATTGTGAGAATGATGCAGGAAAAAGACTATTTCTTAAATTTAAAAAAGAATTATGTTTCTACAAGAAAAGTAGTTCGTTTTAAAGAAATGTCACATGAACAAAGAAAAGAATATATTGAAAAACATCCTGAGTATGGTCGTATTATTTGTCGTTGTGAAACCATTAGTGAGGGAGAGATCCTTGATGCGATTCGTCGAAGTCCCAAACCAGTTAGTTTAGATGGAATCAAACGTCGATGTAATGCTGGCATGGGAAGATGTCAGTCAGGATTCTGTGGACCTAGAGTCCAGGAAATTCTAGCTAATGAGTTGGGTGTTAGTCAGTTAGATATTGTTTTGGATAAGAACGGTTCTTATATTTTGTGTGGAAGAACAAAGGAGAATGGTGATGAATAATAGGTATGATGTAGTAGTCATCGGTGGTGGCCCTGCTGGTCTTGCCAGTGCAATCACCGCAAGACAAAATGGTGCCAAGTCCGTTTTGATTATTGAGCGTGATAAGGAACTTGGTGGGATTTTAAATCAGTGTATTCATAACGGTTTTGGCTTACACCACTTTAAAGAGGAATTAACAGGTCCTGAATATGCAGGAAAGTATATTGATGAAGTTGATAAAACAGATATTGATATCTTATTGGATACAATGGTAATTGAGATTACGCCAGATAAAATGGTGTATTGTTCAAGTAGTATTCATGGATATTTAATGATACAGGCTAAATCTATTATTTTAAATATGGGTTGTCGAGAAAGAACACGTGGTGCAATTGCGACTCCAGGAACTAGAGCTTCTGGTGTGTTTACGGCAGGTGCAGCTCAGCGATATGTAAATATTGAAGGGTATATGCCAGGTAAAAGAGTTGTGATTTTGGGTAGTGGTGACATTGGTTTGATTATGGCGCGAAGAATGACTTTGGAGGGCGCAAAAGTTTTAGCTGTTGTTGAGGTTATGCCGTACTCAAATGGTTTGAATCGTAATATTGTTCAGTGTCTACATGATTATGATATTCCATTGTATTTAAGTCATACAATTACGGATATTGTGGGTAAGTCTAGAGTGGAAAAGGTTGTTGTTTCTAAGGTGGATGAAAATAGAAATCCAATCGAAGGAACAGAAATGGAATTTGATTGTGACTGCGTATTGTTGTCTGTTGGATTGATTCCAGAAAATGAGTTGTCAAATGATTTAGGGATTGAAATGGATTCTAGAACACATGGCCCTATTGTTTATGAAAATATGGAGACTTCTATGGAAGGGGTATTCGCATCAGGTAATGTTGTGCATGTGCATGATTTAGTGGATTTTGTAAGTTTGGAAAGTGAAACGGCTGGAATGGGTGCTGGTCGATATGTTTCAAATGGCGAAGTATCTAAGGATCGTTTCGTAAGGACGATAAATGGAGATAATATTTCGTATGTAGTTCCTCAATATATTCGTAAGGATAATGTAGAAAAGAGTGTTGAGCTTTCTTTCCGTGTAAGAAGACCAACGCAACAGGTAAATATTGTCGTGAAGGATGGGGATACAATCATTGCGAAATTTAAAAAGGAACATGTGATTCCAAGTGAAATGGAGAAGATATCAATTCCTAAAATATTGCTTGAAAAGGCAGATAAAGAATTGGTTGTATCTATTGAGGAGGATGCGTAATGAGAGAGTTAATTTGTATAACATGTCCTAAGGGTTGCCATTTAAAGGTTGATGAAGAAAATGATTATAAAGTAACTGGAAATGGTTGTCCTAGAGGTGCAATCTATGGAAAGAAAGAGTGTACGCATCCAACTCGTGTTGTGACAAGTACTGTGAAAATTGTGGGTGCTGAGATTGAAAGATTGAGCGTGAAAACCAACGGGGATATTCCAAAGGAAAAGATTTTTGATGTTATGAAGGAATTGAACCGTGTGGTTGTGAAGGCACCTGTGCATCGTGAAGATGTAATTGTTTCTGATATTTGTGGTACGGGTGTTGATTTAGTTGCGACGAAAGACTTATAATATTGCTGTTAAAAAAGGGGAGATTTTAGGCTAAGAGTAGGTTTGTCCTAGACCCTATAACCTGATTTGGATAATACCAACGTAGGGAATATATCTTTTTGATAGTGAGCTGCAGATTGGTTTTCTGCAGCTTTTTTTTTCTTGGTGGAGAGAATATGAATTATTCAATTTTTGATGTGGATGGAACAATACTGGATTCAATGGAAGTATGGAATACTTTGGCAAGTCAATATGTTCAAAGTTTGGGAATGGTTCCCGAAAAAAATCTTGATGAAATTGTTTCAGATATGAGTTTAGAACAGAGCGCAACATACTTGAAGAATCATTATAAAATCAGTAAACAAGAAGAACGAATCATTTCTGAGGTATTGAATTTTATATCAGATTTTTATGAGTATGAAGTGAACCTTATGCCTGGGTTTAAAGAGTTTATTTCACATTATGATTCGATTAATGTGATTGGTACAAGTTGTGATGAAGAACTTGTAAAAATTGCGTTGAATAGACTGGGTGTGTTGAATTATTTTGAAGATATTATAACTTGTTCAAAGGTGAATAAGTCAAAAGATGATCCGGATTTTTATTTGGCATGTGCACAAGTTTTAAACCAAAGACCAGAAGATATAATTGTGTTTGAGGATGCAGATTATTGTATAGATGTGGCGAAAAAAGTCGGATTTAAAGTGATTAAAATAAAAGATTGGAGAGATTTAAATGAAAAGTGCATTAACGATTGCGGGAAGTGATTCGAGTGGGGGAGCAGGCATTCAGGCAGACATTAAAACCATGTGTGCTAACTATGTGTTCGCAACAAGTGCAATCACGGCATTAACAGCGCAAAACACATTGGGAGTAACGGGTATTATGGATGTAACACCTGAATTTTTGGGTGAACAGCTAGATGCGGTATTTACAGATATTTATCCGGATGCGGTAAAGATTGGGATGGTATCAAGTTCTAGTTTGATTGAAATGATCGCAAAGAAACTAAAGGAATATAAGGCAGAAAATATTGTCGTTGATCCTGTGATGGTTGCGACAAGTGGTGCTAGATTGATTAGTGAGGATGCGATTGAAACATTGAAAAAAGAATTGTTGCCTTTAGCTACTTTGATTACTCCAAATATTCCGGAAGCAGAAGTGCTTTCTGAAATGGAAATTACGGATGAGGCTAGTATGGTTGAAGCGGCAAAAAAAATCAGTGAAAATTTTGGGTGCGCTACTTTAGTTAAGGGTGGTCATCAAATCAATGATGCGAATGATTTATTGTATAGAAACAATTCATATGCTTGGTTTAAAGGGAAGCGTATCAATAATTCAAATACACATGGTACGGGCTGTACTTTGTCGAGCGCAATTGCATCAAATCTTGCGAAGGGATATGATTTAGATACTTCGGTAAAACGAGCAAAAGACTATATTTCTGGGGCATTAGGAGCAATGCTTGATTTGGGCAAAGGCTCAGGTCCGATGGATCATTCGTTTGCGATAGACAATGAATATACAACAGAATATGAAGGATAATAAGAAAACCATTCTAGTGTTGGCGTCTAGAATGGTTCCTTTTTGTTTATTATTATTTTTTAGGAGAGAGATATGAATA
>ERZ831979.487-NODE-487-length-44828-cov-17.590713_pt1 | contig 44828 bp, 34 predicted proteins | sample MGYA00519952_ERZ831979 | MGnify/ENA primary metagenome ERZ831979 (study PRJEB31850, sample SAMEA3708723) | human gut metagenome | biome: human gut; feature: human-associated habitat; material: faeces | place: China | collected 2014 ...
AAATAAGTTAGATTTCAAAATTCAACTAAATGAAGATGGAAGTATGGATGTAGTTGAAAATTGGAATGCAAAAATTACTGATACTAATACAATGTTTAAAGATTTCTATTTAGATAGTTCTAAATTTAAAAAAATAACAAATGTAGAAGTTTATAGAGTTAGTTCTGGGAATAAACAAAAATTAACTCAAATTGATAAAGAAATGTATCATGTTACTAAAAATTGTTACTATGGATTACCAATTAGTGGCAATAAATTTGAAATTGCTTGGGGAGTTTCAGTAAATGGAACGGAAACAAGAAATTATCAAGTTAAATACAAGGTAGTAGATGTAATAAAAACTTATGCAGACTGCTCAGAGTTATATTGGCAATTGGTTGGTGCAGACAATGAAATACCTGTAACAAAACTAACAGGAACAATTAAATTACCAAAAGCAGTAGCAGAAAAAAATAATATAAGAGGTTGGGCTCATGGTCCATATAATGGCAATATTACAGTAAGTAAAGATAAGGTGTATTTAGATGTTGACTATTTAGATACAGGAGTAATGGTAGAAGCTAGAATAGCAGTTTTAGAAGACTTATTCTCAAAAAATAAAAGAGTTGATAAATCAAAATTTTCAGAAATTTTAGCAGAAGAACAAAGTTGGGCTGATCAAGCAAATAGAGAAAGAGAAAAATATATAAAAGATATAGAAAGATCAAAACGTATTGAAAAAATTATAGCTGTAGCTTATATTATAGCAACAATTGCACTAACTATATTTTTAATATACAATCTAATAAAAAATGGAATTAAAGCAAGACATTCTAGATAATAAAATTACGGAAGAAGAAGGAGAGCGGGAATTGACTTGGTATGAAAGGCGGTTTCGTGACAATATTGAAAGATATGGGAAACTTTTTGAAGATGAAGCAACCAAAAAAGAAGTTTCACAATTAAAGGCAGAGCGCGCAGAAAAAAATATAAATGCAATACGTGCGATGGGAATTGAAGTGTAAAAGACGGGGGGCAAAAAGAAGGGAGTAAGCATATGAAATTTTATTGCACGGGAAAAGGTCATCTGGTTTCTTGAAAACCGGATGACCTTTTTTGAAAAGCAGAAAGGCTTCTTGTCCTTTCATTAGTATATTCAATTTAAAGTCAACTATAATTATTTATCCTTGTTATCAGCGTCGATCACTGACTTGATCTGTTTCATAAGAGAGTCATAGTTGTCCTGATTGTCGATTCCTCCAAGCATAGGTTCTCCGACAATATTACCATTTCTATCGACTAGTATGGTTGTAGGAAATGCCATGATGTCGGAGGCATACTTGCCTATACTTGAATCAGAGTCAATGGAGATATTGCGGTATTTTGCACCCTGGCTGTCAAGAATGGCTGCGGCTTCCTTGATAGCATCTTCGTTTCCGTCAAATGTCTCTGTGTTGATACCTACTACCTCGCCTCCCATCGATTTGATGGCATCGTTCAATTCATTAAGCTTGGATAATTCTGCGACACAAGGCTTGCAGCCGGTAAACCAGAAATTAACGACAGTTACTGCATTATTGGAAAACAGGCTTTCGTCAACAGAATTACCATCCAAATCCTTGCCGGAGAAACTATTGAAAGGTGTGATTTCTTCGGAACTGTCGTTCTGGTCGGTGCTATCTGATCCTGTATTATTATTTTCGATTTCGGATATCTGCTTTTCAATCTGTCTGATGGTTTCAATATCATCGTTAAGTGTTTTAAGTTCATCATCTGTAAAGGATTCCTTGTTTGATTCAACGGCGCTGGCCAGATAATCGGCATAATCTCCGCTTGGATCAGCGCTGCTTTTATTCATCATGCCAAATACCTTGTTCCATACATCCTGGTGATCTGCAAAGATCTGGTTCTCCTGTTGATATAAATCATCCAGCTTCGTGTTGGAATCGTCCGCAGCTTCAGTGGTGACTTCTGCCTGGGTTTTTGGTGAACTCTCAGTTGTGGCAGATCCTGATCCGTTACATGCCGTGAGAGATAATGCTGCACAGAGAGTGATAATAGATATTAATGTTTTTTTTGTCTTCATAAATAATTGCTCCTTTAAATAATATTAGTGTGGTTGATTGTTACATGTTGGTTTTGGAAGCTTGCTTATGTCCTTTTGGGGAACATGGCTTTCCCATAAACTGATAGTGGATCGCATCTTTTGGACATGCCTTCATACATGCTCCGCATCGTATGCATTCCGGATGATTTGGTGTTTTGCATACATCTACATCCATTTTGCATGCCTTTGAACACTTACCGCATCCGACACATTTGCTGCTTTCAACCTTGATACTCATAAGGCTGACCTTGTTGAATAATGAGTAGATTGCGCCGAGAGGACAAATCCATTTACAGAAGGGTCTGTAGAACAGAATACTCAGAACGACAACTGTAATTAAAATAAGGCATTTAAATGAAAACAGCTTTCCAAGTGCAGAGCGTATAGCTGCATTTCCGAGTGAAAGTGGTATAGCCCCCTCCAGAACACCTTGTGGACAAATATACTTACAGAAGAACGGGTCTCCCATTCCTATGGAGTTCGTTACAAGCATCGGCAGAAGTATAACGAAAACAATAAGGATTATATATTTCAGGTATCTTAGTGGTTTCAGCCTGGCTGTGGAAAACTTTTTCCCGGGAATTTTGTGAAGCAGATCCTGAAACCATCCAAATGGACACAAAAACCCACATATAAATCTTCCGAGGATCACACCGATTAAAATGAAAAAACCGGTTATGTAGTAAGAAAATTTAAATTTGGATGATCCAACGACCGCCTGAAATGCACCGATTGGACACGCTCCTGTTGCAGCAGGACAGGAATAACAGTTTAGTCCTGGTACGCATACTGTTTTTGCTTTGCCCTGATAGATCTTGCCTTTAAATAAATTGGGGATGTGAATATTGGTAAGCAGCGTGGCTGCTGCCTGTATCCATCCGCGTATTCTGGCTGTTTTTTTTGACAGTGATTTGTTCTTATCCAATTCCTACACACTCCAGACATAATTTTATTGCTTTGCTGAGCACGGCAGCCGCTTCACCTCTGACTGCACCATAGCTGATCATTGCCATACCCGTGATGAGTAAAATGATCTGAGATATTTTCCTGTACTTCAAGTTATTGCAGCTCCTTTCATGATTGTGTTTGTTGACCAGCTGACTTGGATATTATACAATAGCTGTTGTAAAATTTTTGTTAAGAAGGATTTTTGTTAAGAAACAGGTGACAGTTTTGAGATTATTGATAGTTGAAGATGAGAAGCAGATATGTGATATGGTTGCGAAAAGCCTGTATGATGCCGGGTATGAGGTGGATACCTGTTATGACGGAGAAGAGGCTCTTGAATGCATTCTGTCAGAGGAATATGACCTGATCGTTCTGGATCTGAATCTGCCGGGCATGGATGGAATGGAGATTTTAAAGGAACTCAGACAGAAAAATGAGGAGACAAAGGTTATCATATTATCTGCGAGGGGACAGATCGCGGATAAGGTTGAGGGGCTGGATGCAGGTGCAAATGATTATATGGAAAAACCATTTCATTTGCAGGAGCTTGAGGCGCGTATCAGAAGTCTTACAAGAAGAAAATTTGTACAGAAGGATGTATGTCTGGAAAGTGGCGGGATAAAGTTTGACACGATAAAACGTGAGGCATACGCAAAAGGAGAAAAGGTTCCCCTTACAAGAAAAGAAAATGGAATCCTGGAATATCTGCTTCTTAATCTGGGCAGACCGGTAAGCCAGGAGGAATTGATGGAACATGTCTGGGATGCTTCGGTTGACAGTTTCAGTGGAGCGATCAGAGTACATATGTCTTCGCTGAGAAGAAAGCTTAAGGCAGTGCTTGGATATGATCCGATTTTGAACAAGGTGGGAGAAGGCTATAAAATACGAGAGGAGTCCGACAGATGAAAAGAATGTCGCTGCAGTGGAGGCTTACCTGTATAATCACATTATATATTGCGCTTATATGTGGATGCCTTACTTTGCTTGTCTATAAAAATGGAGTGTATTATATTGATTCTCTGCAAGAAACCGTTGATGCCCAGGGAGATGATAATGGGAGCGGTACTGATGAAATATATATCAGTATTCCGGAGGATAAGTGGGATGAATTTGCAAATGACTTTTCTGTTAAGGTGTACAATAATAAGGCAGATTACAAGAAAAACAGCCTGATAATTTCTGCCTTGCTGGCCCTGCTTGGCGGAGTAGCTACATATTTTATAAGTGGGCATGCACTAAAGCCGATCAGTGAGTTTTCTGATAAAATTGAAGAGGTACAGGCACAGAATCTGGCGGATTCACGAATAGAAGAAAACAATGTTAAAGAACTGAACCAGCTCAGCGTTTCATATAACAAGATGCTTGAACGCCTCTCGGATGCATTTGAGATACAGAGACAGTTTACTGCAAATGCAGCACATGAGCTCAGAACTCCACTGTCCTTAATGCAGATACAGCTTGATTCATATAATTCTTCCCGGCATCCGGGAGATGATGAAGTCACTCTGCAGACGATAAAGATGGTAACTGAACAGAATGAGAGACTCAGCAAAATGGTAAAGACACTTCTTGATATGAGTGAGCTTCAAACTGTGAGCCGGGATGATAAAATAATGGTCGACGCGCTTGTTGATGAGGTATTGGCGGATCTGGAACCTCTTGCACAGGAAAAGGATATAGAACTTATTGGAGAATGTACGGATGTAACGATGATAGGAAGTGACATCCTTATTTACAGGATGTTATACAATCTTGTTGAGAATGCTATAAAATATAACCGCACAGGAGGACGGGTTACAGTGACAGCGCGTCAGAAGGAAAAACACGTTTACCTGTCAGTAGAGGATACCGGAAATGGTATCCCGGAAGAACTGAAGGATCGCGTGTTTGAACCTTTCTTTCGCGTGGATAAATCCAGAAGCCGTGAGCTTGGCGGCGTAGGACTGGGACTTGCTCTTGTCCGCGAGATCGTGATAGTGCATGATGGCAATATTGCAGTTAAGTCTAATCCGTCTGGAGGAACGATTTTTGAAGTCGTTTTATAAAGTGAGCATTATATTGTTGCCGCTTCGGATTTTGCACGGCTAATTTTATTTTCCCCGAATTTTCGTCTCAGCTGTTTCATAACCCACAGGTACGCAGGGATTAGGAAGAGATCGGCACATACCCATGCAAGCGGACTTCCCAGTGATACGCAGATGAAACCGAAATGTGGCACCAGCACGAAACCGGCAACAGAACGAGCAATCATCTCACATATGCCTGCAAGTATGGCGAAAGTCGAGTAGCCAAGCCCCTGTATCATGAATCTTACGATATTCACAAGAGCCAGGAATATGTAGAATGCGGCATTGATAACCACGAATTCATATATGTAGCCGATAAGCTCTATCTGTTCCTTCTTTACAAAGAGAAGTGCAAGCTGCTTTCCGAACACGATGGAGAAAGCCAGAGCCACGAGGGCATATATGATTCCCATCTTGATACAGGCTTTAAGTCCCTGATCAACACGGTCAAGACGCTTGGCACCAACATTCTGACCTCCGTATGTTGCCATGGTGGAGCCCATTGCATCGAAAGGACAGCACATGAACATGCAAATCTTGGATCCTGCTGATACGGCTGCAACATATGTTGAACCCATATCATTGACTGCGGTCTGTAGAATGACACTGCCTATGGCTGTTATGCTGTACTGCAGTCCCATAGGCAGACCCATACCGCAGAGCTTAAGGCAGTGACGCATGCTGAATGTCCAATCCTCTTTACTGAATTCAAGATACTTCAGTTTCTTTGTCATGTATATCGTACATATGATTCCTGACACTGCCTGTGAAGCTACTGTGGCAACTGCAGCTCCGGCGACGCCCATAGGAACAACAAGTATAAGGTCAAGTATGATGTTGACAAGTGATGAGCCCACAAGGAATATGACAGGTGTGATACTGTCTCCGAGTGATCTCAGTATTCCGGCAGTCAGGTTGTAGAGAAATGTTGCCGGTATTCCCAGGAATATTATAAATATGTATATGTATGCGTCATCGATGATATTCGAAGGGGTTCTGAGAGCCTTGAGTATCTGCATGGTAAAGATACTTACTGCCACTGTTATAACAGCAGCCAGTGCAACGGATGACCATATACTGTTGATTATATAAGCCTTAAGAGCCTTGAAATCCTTCGCACCGTAAGCCTGGGCAACAGGGATTGCAAATCCATTGCAGATTCCTATACAGAATCCGAGTATCATGAAGTTGATGCTTCCGGTGGAACCCACCGCCGCCAGCGCGTCCGTTCCCAGCTTCTGACCGACTATGACAGAATCCACCATATTATAAAACTGCTGAAATATCAGACCAAAGAGAAGGGGCAGACCAAAGTTCAATATAAGCTTTGAAGGCTTTCCTTCAGTGAGGTCTTTTGTGCCACTGATGCGTGCGATAAAATTCTTCATGTAATTCACCTCTCCAAAATTGTTATTTACAGGTTGTTTTCACGATATCGTGTGTTTGCTAGTTAATCACCTTTTAATGATTTTATATATGGAAAAAAGGTGATTAAACGTGGTAAAATGTAAACACTTTTGTAATGCTGAAAACTTGATATATATTAGTCTCTGAACTAATATAAGTATAGTCGTAAAAGTGATGAAAAAAGAGAAAATAATTGTGCATAAAGCGCATGGATACGAACCGGGATGATATCAGTAGTGATCATGACCTGGCAGGGGATATGGAATGAGTAGAGATAGTGATAAAAAAAAGAACAATAAAAAACACAGAGAAGAGATTAGAAATATAAGCAGCATAGAGAATGGTACTTCGAGAGCCTACAGGCAGAAGGTGCTTGTCAGACAGGCTGGAAAGCTCGTGGACGAGCTGGAGCGCGCAAGGCGTGAAGAACAGGAAACTCAGGCAGATGGAATCATCAGACAGAAGGTAGTCAAGAGAAAGAGCACCAGGATAGCGTACAGGGTGGTTGGCATAATATTTGTACTGGCAGGTATAGCACTTGTGTGGTGGGCTATGGGAGGTCACTACAGAATGATAAAGGCTGCTATTGCGATTGCGGCCATGGCATATGGATTTTATGTGGTCAAGGCTTCATTTAGAAAGTCTGCATATGATATGACATATCTGTTTGGTCAGGATGTTGTAACGATCATTCAGAAGAGAGGCAGTAAGGTGATACCGTATGAGACTATTACAGGGTATATCATGATAGAGCCTGATCCTGAATTGAAGTATTATATAATTAAGTTTGACAGAGGCAGGGAGAGTTACATAGTTCCATTTGCCGGAGCAAAAGGCAAATGTGAGGCGGTATACGATATCCTGAGAGAGAAGGTAAGAACTGATGAAGAATAAAATACTTGAAAAGCTGCAGAACAGTGATGGATATGTGTCAGGACAGGAGCTCTGTGAGCTGTTGGGGGTATCCAGAACAGCGGTGTGGAAGAACATACAGGCACTCAAGAATGAAGGTTATGTGATCGAGGGCGTGAACAACAAGGGATACAGATTGGTGAGTGAGCCTGATGTAATGTCTGAGGAGAAGATCTCAAAGTATCTTGAGACCAGAACATTTGCCAGAAAGCTTTACTATTATGATGAGACGGATTCAACGAACACCCGTGCCAAGATAGTCGGGGAAACTGACTGTGTTCACGGAGCTCTGTTCGTGGCAAATGAGCAGACTGCAGGAAAGGGACGAAGAGGCCACAGTTGGAATTCTGATAAGGGCACGACAATATCCATGTCGTATCTGCTCAAGCCGGACATAGATATTTCCTGTGTGTCAAGGATAACTCTGGTGTCGGCGGTGGCACTTGCCAGAGCGTTCAGCAAGGTGGATGGAGTAAAGCCTCAGATTAAATGGCCGAATGATGTGTTGTCTGATGGAAAAAAAATGGTCGGAATCCTCACAGAGATGAGTTCCGAGGGAACTGACATAAGCTATGTTGTTGTGGGAATAGGCATAAACGTGTATAACCGAAGCTTCCCTGAGGACATAGCAGACAAGGCCACATCAATACTGCTGGAAAATGGCAAGGGCTGTGACAGATCATGGTTCATTGCACAGGTGTCAAATGAATTTGAAAAGCTATATGACGAATTTATAAAGAATAAGGACCTGGGATTCCTTGTTGATGAGTACAACAGTTATCTTGTGAACAGGGATAAGCAGGTGTATGTAATAGAGGGGGATAAAAAGACAGAGTACACGGCGCTTGGACTTTCAAAGGATGGCGGACTTCTGGTGAGGGATGCCGATGGCGAGGTTCACGATATAATATCCGGGGAAGTATCCGTGAGAGGAATATATGGATATGTGTAAGGCTGAAAAAAATAGCTGATCAAGAATATGGTTATAGGGCTTAAGAAAATTAATAATTGGTATGTATAATTCAAAAAAACTAGAAATATAGCCCCTTATAGTTTATAATCGGCAGTGAGTATATAACAAAACTTAGAAAACACAAAGATGGAGGACATAAAACATGGAAAAGATTCAGATGACCACACCACTTGTAGAGATGGATGGAGATGAGATGACCAGAATTCTCTGGCAGTATATCAAGGATGAGCTTATTTATCCATTTATCGATCTCAAGTCAGAGTACTATGACCTTGGACTTGTACATAGAAATGAGACAGATGACAAGGTAACATTTGACTCAGCATACGCAACACAGAAGTATGGCGTAGCTGTAAAGTGTGCTACTATCACACCTAATGCGGCAAGAGTTAAGGAGTACAATCTCAAGGAGATGTGGAAGAGCCCTAACGGAACCATCAGAGCGATCCTTGATGGTACAGTGTTCAGAGCACCTATCGTAGTAAAGGGAATCGAGCCATGTGTTAAGAACTGGAAGAAGCCTATCACCATCGCAAGACATGCATATGGTGACGTGTACAAGAGCGTAGAGATCGATGTTCCAGGTCCTGGAACTGCAGAGCTTGTATTCACAGGCGATGACGGACAGGTTATAAAGGAGACTATACATAAGTTTGATGGCCCTGGTGTTCTTCAGGGACAGCACAACGTGGACAAGTCTATTGAGAGCTTTGCAAGAAGCTGTTTCAAGTATGCGCTTGATACCAAGCAGACACTGTGGTTTGCCACAAAGGATACCATATCAAAGAAGTACGACCATACATTCAAGGATATCTTCCAGGAGATATTCGATGCAGAGTATAAGGAGCAGTTCGATGCAGCAGGTATTGAGTACTTCTACACACTTATAGATGATGCGGTTGCCCGTGTTATGAAGAGTGAAGGCGGTTACATCTGGGCATGTAAGAATTATGATGGAGATGTAATGAGTGATATGATCTCATCAGCATTTGGTTCACTTGCCATGATGACATCAGTTCTCGTATCTCCTGATGGAAAGTATGAGTACGAGGCAGCACACGGAACAGTTATGAGACATTACTACAAGCACCTTGCCGGTGAGGAGACATCAACCAACTCAGTTGCAACTATCTTCGCATGGTCAGGAGCACTCAGAAAGCGTGGAGAGCTTGATGGAATCCAGGCACTTCAGGATTTTGCAGACAAGCTTGAGGCTGCAACCATCAAGACTATCGAGGATGGCAAGATGACAAAGGATCTGGCTCTCATCACAACTCTTGAGAACCCAACAGTCCTCAACAGTGAGAACTTCATCAAGGCTATCAGAGAGACTCTTGAGGGAATGCTCTAAGAATGAAATTGTGTAACGGGCTGATTACAGACGTTGCTTTTAACGGGATATCACCTTTATTCATACAAATGGATAAAGGTGATATTTTTATGCCATTGTGTAAAATGTGGCATTGGGTTAAAATAGCTTATATAGCATGCCTATAGCAGCATGCATATAGTAGTTTGTCTATCTGAGTGTAGCGTATAAGATAATGAGGAGTTGCATTTATGAGAATTGAGCATGTTGCGATGTATGTGAATGATCTTGAAGCTGCGAAGAATTTTTTTGAGAAATATCTGGGAGCATCAGCAAATGAGGAATATCATAATAAAACGACGGACTTCCGTTCATATTTTCTCACATTTGATGATGGCGCAAGGCTTGAGATAATGAACAGGCCGGGAATGGATGATCCTGAAAAGACACTTAACAGAACAGGATTGATACATATAGCGTTCAGTGTGGGAAGCAAAGAAAAAGTGGATGAGCTTACCAGACAGCTTGCGGAGGATGGCTATGAGGTGACAAGTGGACCGCGGACGACAGGCGATGGATACTATGAGAGCTGTGTGGTCTGCATAGAGGATAATCAGATAGAGATAACAGTATAGGAATGACAGAATAGGAATGACAGAATAGGAGGTAAAAGACAATGGATAATCAGGTATTAGAGGTAATAAAAAAGAGAAGCTCAGCGAGAGCATACAGTGATGAAGAGGTTACGAAGGAGCAGCTTGAGAAGGTCATCGAGGCTGGGCTTCAGGGACCTACAGGTATGAATAAGAAAGAGATACATTTTACAGTTGTTAAGGGTGATGCTCCAATTCTGGAAGAGCTTGATGCAGAGAAGCGTGCACTTCGCGGACAGGATAAGCAGCCTCACAATTTCTATTATGAGGCTCCGGTGCTCATATTCTTAAGCGCTGAGGATGACTTCAAGTGGAGCAAGGTGGATTCAGGAATTGCAGTTCAGAATATGGCTATAGCGGCAGAGAGCATGGGGCTCGGAAATCTGATAATCGGCTGCGTGTATGATGCACTTCACGGGGAGAAAAAAGCATATTTTGACAAGGCACTTGCAATACCGGAGGGATATTCATTCCAGATAGCACTTGCCGTTGGACACAAGACTGATAACAAGACACCACATGATTATGATGTTGCTGCGCAGGTAAGTTATCTGTAGTATATATGGGGAGGATATTGCGTATGGGAAAACTTGTAATGGGGTATTGGGACTGCCCATATTGTAGTACGAAACATATAGAAGGAACGAAGCGTGAGTGTCCGTCCTGCGGAAAGCCGAGGGGACAGGAAGTTAAGTTCTATATGGATGGAGTGCGGTATTTGTCCGCGGAGGAGAGTCAGACAAAGGGAAAAGGTGCCGACTGGTTATGTGATCATTGTGGCAATTACAATTCAGCTCTTAACACACGGTGCAGCAGCTGCGGTGCTGAACGAGGTGCGAAGGATAAGGCGTATTTTGACGTCAGGAAAGAGCAGGACGCAAGGAATGCCAGAAATGCATCTGGTACAGGAATGGCTGCCGGCGGACAAAACGGAGGCCAGGGCAATCGAAAAGGTGGACATTCATTTGGAGCATGGAAGATAGTGCTGATCGGCATGCTTGTGATAGCGGCTATAATCGGACTTACGGCGATCATAGCCATGCCAAAGAAGAGGACAGTCACAGTCAAGGATATGACATGGAAGACCAGTGTTGATGTGGAGAAATATATTCTGTGTGATGAAGACGACTGGGAACTCCCCGAGGGTGCCACGCTAAAGACCACGAAACAAGAGGTGCACCATACTGAACAGGAATATGTTGGTGAGCGTGAGGAGACCTATGATTCATATGAGGTGATAGGTTCCCATGTGGAGTACAGCTATGAGGACAATGGAGATGGAACCTTCTCTGAAGTTGCAAATGATGTGGACGATTATGGATATGTGACGAGAACGAGGTCTGTTCCGGTGTATAGAGATAAGCCTATATACAGGACGAAGTATTATTATACAATATGGCGGTGGAAGTACGACAGGACGGAGACCGCCGAGGGCGGTGGAAAGACACCGGAATACCCAGATCCCCAGCTCACAGACAAGGAGAGGCTAGGGAAAAAATCAGTTGAATATGAAGTCACATGTGAAGTGAAGGATAAGGAAAAGACATATAAAGTTGAAAAGTCTATATATGACAAACTTGACATAGGCGAGACATATAAAGTCAAGGCTGACTCTGAGGAGATAGTGAGTATCATAGAGTAGAGACTTGAGAATGCGGAGGCGGGCAAAAGTGACAAAGTAGTCAAAGTCTGGTAAGGATATTCAGATATTGAGAGACCATTCTGACCTGCCTGGCTCATCCCCGGATGGATAAGACATAGTGAAAATTATGTCGAATCTGTTCGGGGATTTTTTTATTATAACGAATATGCAGCTCATAGCAGTTATATGCTGCAAAGCAGCTCTGCAACGGAGCTAATGGGGGATTTTGGTGTGATATGTTTTGACACACTGTGTGCACAGACACATCTTCACAGTAACTTTATCACAAAGACACTCAGTGCAAATTCCAACTCGGGACTCAGAAATTCGTATGGAGTATATGAGAAATTCTACTTTGAAAATGTGGAACGGATGTGTGGCTGTGTGTCGGATGCAGGAACAGTGATAGCACCGGAGGCGGCGGTAAATCTCGGACACAACTGGGATGGTTGTGTGGTGAGTGAAGTATTCTCAAATGGCGGAGAGTTTCACAGAGTACCGGGAAATGATTTCCCGGATGAAGAGCCAACGACAATTGAAATAGGACATAGAGCTGGGCTACAGCTTGGTCGTGTTCAGGAGATAGTCAGGCTTAGCAGACGCTTCAACAGAAGTGATGATGAGATAATTTAAATAGAGTTACAGCACCGCCATGTATGCAGCGTTTTACATGGCGGTGTTTTGCGTAATACAGGTAAAAATGCCCATAGTCTTGCATAATATCCTGGAATGTGATATATTTTAGAAGAATTTTGTGGTACAAAATACCATGGCGGGAGAATGTGTTTACATTATTTGACACAGAATAATAAGAAGGCACATTCTTTATTTTTGCTCATTAAAGATAGGAGAACAAGAACATGACGATAACTGATGAAACAATTGATTATGTTGGAATCCTTGCAAAGCTTGAGCTCTCCCCGGAGGAGAAGGAGCAGGCAAAGAAGGATATGTCAGACATGCTTGATTATGTCAGCAAACTGAATGAACTTAATACAGATGGTGTGGAGGCTATGAGCCATACATTCCCATACAACAATGTGTTCCGTGAGGACGTTGTTGTAAATGGAGACGACAGAGAGAACATGCTGAAGAATGCGCCTGAGCAGAAGGACGGATGCTACAAGGTGCCAAAGACATTTGACTAGGAGGTAGGCTGAAGTGAATTTAATGGGTATGACGGCTGTAGAGCTGGGAAAAGCTATTAAAGATGGACAGGTGAGCGTAGTTGAAGCGACACAGGCCTGTCTTGACAGCATCGAGGCGTGCGAGAAAGATTACAATAGTTTTGTCACGGTTGATCGTGAAGGAGCACTTGCCCAGGCTGAGGAAGTGCAGAAGAAGATAGATGCAGGAGAGCTTAGCGGTCCTCTTGCAGGAGTGCCGATAGCAATAAAGGACAATATGTGCCAGGAGGGTGTGCAGACAAGCTGTTCATCCAAGATTCTGTCAAATTTTGTTCCGACATATACTGCTGAGGCCGTTGTAAAGCTCAAGGAAGCAGGAGCGGTCATAGTAGGGCATACCAATATGGATGAGTTTGCCATGGGAAGCACAACGGAGACATCATATTTCGGCGAGACAAGAAATCCATGGGATACAGATAGAGTCCCAGGCGGTTCATCAGGTGGATCAGCGGCAGCAGTTGCCGGTGAGGAGGTACCATGCGCCCTCGGTTCAGATACCGGTGGATCTATCAGACAGCCGGCTTCATTCTGCGGTGTTACCGGAATCAAGCCAACCTATGGAAGAGTGTCAAGATACGGACTTATAGCATACGGTTCATCACTTGACCAGATCGGGCCACTTGCGAAGAATGTTGAGGACTGTGCAACTATCCTTGAGATCATATCACAGTATGACAAGAAGGACTCAACATCAGTGAACAGAGATGACAATGATTTCACAAGTGCACTTGTGGATGATGTGAAGGGGCTTAAGATCGGACTTCCGAGAGATTATTTCACAGAGGGACTTGAGCCTGAGATAAAGGAAGCTATATATGGTGTTGCTGAGGCGCTCAAGGCAAAGGGTGCAATAGTTGAGGAGTTTGATCTCGGTATGGTTGAGTATGCTATCCCTGCGTACTATATTATAGCATCAGCAGAGGCAAGCTCTAATCTTGAGAGATTTGACGGAGTAAAGTATGGATACAGAACATCAGAGTATACAGATCTCCACAACATGTACAAGAAGAGCCGTTCGGAGGGATTTGGCCCTGAGGTAAAGAGAAGAATCATGCTCGGTTCATTTGTACTGAGCTCAGGTTACTATGATGCGTATTACGTAAAGGCTCTCAAGGCAAAGGCTCTCATCAAACAGGCGTATGACAAGGCGTTTGAGAAGTATGATATCATCCTCGGACCTGTTGCTCCAACAACAGCACTTAAGATGGGAGAGTCACTCTCAGATCCTATCAAGATGTATCTGGGCGATGTATACACTGTTCCTGTAAATCTTGCAGGACTTCCGGGAATATCACTTCCATGTGGAACTGACAAGAATGGAATGCCTATAGGTGTGCAGATGGTTGGAGACGCATTTGACGAAAAGACCATTATCAGGGCAGCGTATGCATTTGAGCAGACTAGAGAGTACAAGAGACCTGCACAGGTTTCAGAAAGGGGGCTGTAAGAGATGGCAAAGACATATGAGACAGTCATCGGACTTGAGGTTCATGTAGAGCTTGCGACTAAGACGAAGATATTCTGCGGCTGCAGCACAGCATTTGGAGGAGCTCCGAATACACATACGTGTCCTGTATGTACAGGAATGCCGGGCTCACTTCCGGTACTTAACAAAGAGGTTGTGAATAAAGCGATTGCGGTTGGTCTTGCAACAAACTGCACTATCACACAGAATTGCAAGTTTGACCGAAAGAACTATTTCTATCCGGACAACCCACAGAATTACCAGATATCACAGCTCTACTATCCAATATGCAGGGACGGTAAGGTTGAGATAGAGGTTGACGGAGTTAAGAAATATGTGAGGATCCATGAGATACATATGGAGGAGGATGCAGGTAAGCTTGTCCATGATCCATATACAGACAGCTCACTTGTGGATTTCAACCGTTCAGGTGTGCCTCTTATAGAGATAGTATCTGAGCCTGACATGAGATCTGCTGAGGATGTAATAGCATATCTTGAAAAGCTCAGGGAGACGATACAGTATCTCGGAGCTTCAGACTGTAAGCTGAATGAGGGATCCATGCGTGCTGATGTCAATCTTTCGATCAGAGAGGTTGGCTCAGAGGAGTTTGGCACACGTACAGAGACAAAGAACCTGAACTCATTCAAGGCTATCGCCAGGGCCATAGAAAATGAGAGAGAGAGACAGATCGATCTCATCGAGTCTGGTGAAAATGTTGTCCAGGAGACAAGAAGATGGGATGATACTAAGGAGTATTCATATCCTATGAGATCCAAGGAGGATGCGCAGGATTACAGATATTTCCCTGATCCTGACCTTGTACCTATCCACATCAGCGATGAGTGGCTCCAGCAGGTAAGGGATGCACAGCCTGAGTTCAGAGACGAGAAGAAGATAAGATACAAAGAGGAATATGCGATTCCTGACTATGATATAGACATCATCACGGCCTCCAAGAAGCTGGCAGATCTGTTTGAGGATGCCATCGCACTTGGAGCACCTGCAAAGAAGGTTTCCAACTGGATCATGGGAGAGACCATGAGACTGATGAAGGAAAATGGCGTTGATGCAGAGGATTTGAAGTTCTCGGCAGAGAATCTTGCAAAGCTCATCAAGCTTGTTGATGACAGAGTTATCAATGGCGGTGTTGCAAAGGAAGTATTTGAAAAGATATTTGCAGACAATATTGATCCTGAGAAGTATGTCAAGGATAACGGACTTGCAACTGTTCAGGATGACGATGCACTTAAGGAGGCATGCCAGGCAGCCATAGATAACAATCCAAAGGCTGTTGATGATTACAGAGGCGGCAAGGAGAAGGCTCTCGGAGCACTTGTCGGACAGGTTATGAAAGCTATGAAGGGTAAAGCAGATCCTGGATCTGTCAACAAGATGCTTAGGGAGATGCTGTAAATATGGAAGAAAACAGAAGAGTTAGAAAGAGGGACAGATACAAACGTCTCATAACAGTGGGCGAGGCCTGTGTACTCATCGCCGTGGAGCTGGTGCTGTTTGGACTCATGTGGTACCGGGACTATGAGGTAACGCTTACGCTTCCGTTCTGGAGAAGAGGAAACTGGGCGGTTATCGGAATGTATGGAATCATCATCATACTTTTTACCAAGCTATATGGTGGTTACAGAGTCGGATTCTTCAGACTGCTTGATATAGTATATTCACAGCTGTTGGCACTTGTGTGTGCAAATGTGGTTGGTTATTTACAGCTTTGTATAATCTGTCGTGACTACGTAAATCCTGGACCTTTGCTCGAGGTTACCGTATTTGAGGCAATAGTCATCCTGATTTGGATATTTGCCTGCAGATTTCTTTATGCGAAAATGTATCCGCCAAGGCATCTGCTGTTGGTATATGGATATAAGACTCCGATGGAGTTTATAGACAAGATCAATGCCCGTAAGGATAAGTATGTAATAGAAGACAGGATACATGTAAGTGAGGGCGAGCAGGCAATTAAGGAGAAGATACTCCAGTACGATGGAGTAATCATCTGTGAGACAAAGGCCTATATCAGAAATGAGCTTGTGAAGTATTGTTTCGAACATTCCATAAGATCATATGTTGTGCCAAAACTTTCCGATATAATCATACTCGGCGCAGAACCGATACATTTGTTTGATACACCTATCCTGTTGTCAAGAAACCAGGGGCTTACAGGAGATGACATGATCATCAAAAGGATCATGGATCTTGTGTGTGGATTTATATTGCTTGTCATAGCATCGCCATTTATGCTCATATCAGCACTTTCTATATGGCTTTATGACAGAGGACCGGTTTTCTACAAGCAGGACAGACTGACGCTTAATGGTAAGGTGTTCAAGATCATAAAGTTCAGAAGTATGAAGATGGATTCAGAGGCCGGTGGTGCACAGCTTGCCAAGAAGGATGACGACAGGATCACTCCTGTTGGTAAGGTGCTCAGAAAGCTGCATCTTGATGAATTGCCACAGCTTTTCAACGTACTCAAGGGTGATATGTCACTTGTCGGACCGAGACCTGAGAGACCGGAGATCGCCGAGCTTTATAAAAAGACATTCCCTGAGTTTGACTACAGACTCAAGATGAAGGCCGGACTTACGGGATATGCACAGGTTTACGGCAAATACAACACAACCCCTAGAGATAAGGTTAAGCTGGATCTTACCTATTATGAGCAGTATTCAATATGGCTTGATCTCAAGCTGATGCTCCTGACGGTAAAGATCATGTTCCAGAAGGAGACATCAGAGGGAATCGCATCAAATATGACCACGGCACTCAGGGATGGCGAGAAGGTACAGATACCTTCACCTGTAAATATGAAGCCGGAAGGGCTTGATGAGTCTGAGGATGCATTCTATGACCTCGGAAAGAATGTGCAGAAAACAGATAAATAATAAGCGATATATATCGATGTAGGTGTGTGTGATGACTGGAGAAAAAGTATCGGTGATAATTCCGGCGTATAACAGCAGCAGAACCATTTATTCTGCGGTGGATTCAGTTATGAAGCAGGGGATTCCTGTGGAGGTCATAATAGTTGATGACTGTTCGACGGATGATCTGACAGGAGCACTTGATGGATACGCGGAAGATGACCGTGTGAATATCATCAGAAATGAAAAAAATATGGGAGTTGCAGCTTCGCGTAACCGCGGGGTTGCGGCTGCAACTTGCAGATACGTTGCATTTATAGATTCGGATGATCAGTGGCAGCCTGATAAACTGGCTAAACAGTTGAAGCTTATGGAGCAGACAGGTGCGGTTCTGTGTTCTACGGCCAGGGAGCTTGTGAACGAAGACGGATCCAGAACGGGAAAAGTGATCGGAGTTCCTGAAAAGGTCACCTATAAGATGCTGCTCAGAGGAAATGTGATCAATTGTTCATCGGTTGTGATGGACAGACAGGTTGCACTCAGATATCCGATGGGCAACGACGATATCCATGAGGATTATATTTGCTGGCTGCAGATACTGAAGGAATACGGAAGCTCGGTTGCGATAAATGAGCCGTTGCTATTATACAGGCAGATGAGAAACAGTAAGTCTGGTTCAAAACTGTCGTCTGCAAAAAAGACATTTGCCGTATACAGAAAAGTTGGATATGGAGTTACAAGAAGCTGCTTTTACTTCATGTGTTATGCGGTAAATGGTGTTGTAAAATATCTGTTCTGATAGGAATAAATTATATGGCGGAGAAAAGAAATGACGGATGACAATAAGAAGAGAGGCCCGGGAAGGCCGACGGAAAAGAGAAAAGATACGATCCTGAGACTTAGGATAGATACAGATACTCATCGGAAGCTCAGTGAATGTGCGGCGGTGCGACAGGTATCTATGTCAGAGCTTGTCAGGGAAGCGATAGATGAGATATTCCGAAGAGAAAAAGAAAAACAGCAGAAGAATGAGGCAGAATAAAAATAACAGGTCGATGGCATATACCATCGACCTGTTATTTTGTTATATATTCATGGATTAAAGTGTGTAGCCGTTCTTTTTGAGGAGCTCTCTGGCTGAGTCTATAGAATCATTTCCTGTAGCATTCTTTATAGGAGCAAATTCCTTCTCTCTGTCGACCTCAAATGGAAGACATGTTCCCATATAAGCGATCATATCGAGAGCCAGTGTCTCAAATTTGTAGCCGTTTGGCTCTGATGGCTTGACGATCTCTCCATCCTCACCGACATAAGGGATAGCCTTCTTGACGATGTGGAGAGGCATACTTTCATTCATGATCTTCATCAGTCTGTCAACCGGGAAGATATAGTTTAATGTAACTCCATAGTTGTAAGCGTAATCGCCGTTGGCATCGCGCTCATCACGCATGGCATCTGTGAGTTCATAATACTCGACGATATATGGCTTTCCGTGGTTAGTACACAGGACACCAACCTTCTCGTCAGGGTATGCTTTTTTGACAACCTTTCCGCCGGAGAGGAAGCCCTCTGTGAGAACTGCTCCGAGGAATACTGGGTCTGCAATTCTCTGAAGTACATTGTCAACTGAGAATACATTTATATACTTGATTCCGTATTTCGTGAGCTTGTCGAGGTGGCCGGCCTTGCAGAGGGATGAGAACCATCCACCGTTGCCGTTAGGAGACATGGCAACCTTTCCCTTCTCCTCGAGATATATCTTGCCGTTGAAGTCCACTGAAGGAACCATTTCCTGTTTAAAGAAATGAACATATTCAGGATTGTAACCGAAGTAGTCATGCTCTTTGAAGAATGATGTTGTGTCATCGTGGTTCTTCTCATTGGTCATGATGAAGAAATGGATCCAGGTATCTGCCATCTTCACAATATCGAGGGTGTGCTCGATGAGAAGCTGGAATATAAACATATCCTTGGTGACACCGACGTTGAAGGTTCCCTTAGGACCGGAGAATCCAAGACGGGTGCCCTGACCACCTGCCAGGAGGACCAGTGCCAGATCGCCAGCTTTGATGGCTTCAAGGCCTGCGTTCTTGTATATATCATATTTTTCTGCAATGCTGTCCATCTGGAGAGCTGCAACGGGAGCGATATCAGAATCACTTCCTGATGAATTGTGTCCGATCATATCGATAAGTGAGAAATCAATTTCACTGATCTGGTTCAGGAGTGCTGCCTGTTCAGCCTCGCTGAGAGTATCATAATACTTTAATAAGTGTAGCTGTCCTTTTTCTTCGAGAAGCTTGTAAGCGTTTTCGTAATTCATAAAAATCTCCTTAATAAATGTGTAGTTTGTATTTATTTTCTCTATCCGTGTATAATTCCTAAATTAATGATATTTCTTCTTGATCTCAATAGTGTCTGTGAATACCTTCCAAATGTCCTTGATCTTGATCCTTCTTCCATCTGCTGCATCATCCCTGCTGTAATTCAGGACGATAGGAGCTTCGGATATCGAATATCCCTGTCTGTGTGCAGCCACAAGGATTTCAATATCAAAGGCATAGCCCGATATGGAAAGGTTCTCGGCAATCGGCTTTATGACTTCTGCTTTGAAAAGCTTTATACCGGTCTGGGTGTCATGGATACCAAGATGAAACAGCATTTTGAGTATAATATAATAGCTGTAGCTCATGACTTTTCTAATAGGAGGATAATCAAGCTTGGATTCAGGGTGAAGCTTTGATCCTATGACTATGTCAGAACCGGTGTCCCTCATCTGCTTCATAAATGGCTTGAGAAGAGATGGACTCAGTTCAAGGTCTGAATCAAGGAATGCTATATATTTGCCGGAAGCTTTGGCAATTCCGGTTGTGATAGCATGTCCCTTTCCCTGATTGACATCATATCCTGTATCTACAATATGAGAATCCATTTCGGCTGCCTCGGCAATAAGTTTGCCTGTGGAGTCCTTGCTGCCGTCATTCACAGCGATTATCTCATAACGATGAAGAAAACGGCTGAGTATTCGGCTAGTCTCAAGAAGATTATCTTTGATGTGCTGTTCTTCATTGTAGGCGGGCATAACCACCGACAAAGTAATATTGTTATTATCCATTTCCTGCTCCTTAAAAAATAAGCATTGATATTTAGACATTATTAATACGAGTATACTTTTTTATACATCATGTGTCAAATAAAATAGTGTTAATATGAAGGTGTTTATACTAATTAAGATATAATACATGTTGTAAAAGGAAAAAATATAATGTATTATAGAGCGAGGTAACGACATTTTTAGATATTTGAAAAAGGAGTTCCAATGGATAATAAGAAGAAAAATGGAATGAGATCCAGGTACGATGAGGACATGGATTGGCTGGATGACGATGATGATTATCTTGATGATGGTGGATTGATAGGATCATTGTTGTTCGGGGATAAAAAGAAGAAAGAAAAAAGACGTGATCCTGAGCCGGAGAGAAAGGCTGATAAGAGACCGGAAAAGAAGCCGGAGAAGAAGCCGGAGAAGAAGCCTCAGAAGAATATTTCCAGACCTGTGAAGCCGGAAGAGGATTATGACGAGTATTATCACGAGGACAGCAGGGCAAGAAGAGTGAAGAGTGAGGCCCGGGCAAAGCAGAGACAGACCGGACAGCCTGTAGCAGACAGAGCTGTGGACAGAGGTCCGGTGAAGAGGACACAGGGCACTGTACCGAGGACACAGAGCAATCAGAGTACCGTGCAGAGACCTTCAAAAGCTGCCCAGAGACCACGCAGGAGTATACAGAGCACAGGAAGCTCATCTGTGGACAATCTGCTCAGAGAAGTTGACAATATTGAGACAGATGTGCAGACAAGACATGAGGAGCTTAGACGTGAGGCGTGGGAACGCACCCAGAGAAATGTTGCAAAGGCAAAGGCTGAGGTTGAGAGGCTGGAGCTCGAGAGAGAGCAGAATGCCCGCGAAGAGGCAAGAAAGCTTAAGGTTCAGCAGGAGCTTGAGCGCCGCCAGCAGATGAAAGAAGCTGAGAAAAAGGAAGAGTCTGTTGAGGAAGATAACAAGATCACTGAGCCGCAGGAGAGTGATGCGGAAGTTGTAGAAACTGCCACACAGCCAGTAGAAGAGCATGAACAGAAGACTGAGCCGGCAGATATTCTGGAGAAGAATACGGAGCCTGTCCTTGACGATGAGGTCGAGGAAGCTGCAGAGGCAGAGCCTGTTGAAGAGGCTTCGACAGTATCATCCCGAAGAACAGATGACATGCTGGACATGGATGAGCTTGAGCGTATAGAGAATGATATTGATGAGGATAAGCTCAGTTATTCGGAATCAGATACGGCTGATCTGGGACTTGGAGACATAGGCAAAGCATTGGGCTTCGATGAAGTGGAGCTTGAGGATGATGAGGAAGAGCCTGAGGAGGACGAGGAGTCAGACAGCGAAAAGTTCTTCAGGGAGAATCTTCTCGATGAGGCTGATCCAAAGGTTGTCAATCCGGAGAGAAAGAAGCTTAACATCAGTACAAGAGTGTGGGCGATAGCGTTCTTTGTCCTGCTTGCACTGTTTATACTCATATGTATAATATATGTCAAGAATTATGCCAGAATGAAGTACAATGAGATGGATATCAATGAGATAAGTGCAGATCAGATACTTGTCAATGACGGTGTCAAGGATGCGACCAAGGGATATCGTGCCATAGCACTCTACGGAGTGGATTCCAGAGATTCGAATATGAATTCAGGAACTAACAGTGACAGTATAATGATAGTGAGCATCAATGAGAGCACCAAGGAGATCAAGCTTGTATCTGTATACAGAGATACTCTGATGGAGATAGCAAGCGGTTCCATGGATACCACACAGAAGGTGAATTACGCATACCAGCTCGGCGGTGCGGTTACAGCTATCAACACACTGAATACCAATCTCGACCTGAATATCACAGATTATGTGGCAGTTGATTTCAGTGCAATGGCAAGTATAATCGATGCTGTTGGAGGCGTTGATGTCAAGGTCGTTGATGAAGAGGTGAACAACTTCAATAAGAACCTTGCAGAGCAGATAAGCCTGTCAGGCAAATATTCATCAGGAATAACTGAGGCAGGAGAGTATACTCTTGATGGACAGCAGGCAGTTGCATATTCAAGAATACGATCCACTGGCCAGGGAGATATAACAAGAACCGAGAGACAGAGAATAGTCCTCATGAAGGTTATAGACAAGCTGCTCAGTGCAGACACAGGTTCACTTGATTCATTTGTTGATGTTTCATTTAAATGTATATCAACAAGTCTTAACAAGGACGATATACATGCTCTTGTCAAGGATGTGGCTGGATATAAGGTTGTAGATACCGCAGGATTCCCATTTGCATATGAGGCAAAGGAACTCTCGGACAAGGGTAACTGCCTTGTGGCTGCTGATATGGCATCCAATGTGGAGGCATTACATGAATATCTGTATGGTGCTGACAAATACGTCATATCAGGCACAGTAAAGCAGATAAGCAGCAATATAGAGAGCATATCAGGTGTTAAGGCACAGAAGGTCAAGGTGACGACGGAGGCTCCGGGTGATGGAATATCAGATGGAAGCGACGAGGATGGAGATCTTAGGACGATAACAACTCCTCCAAAGGGAATGATCGTCGAGGAATAAAAAACTAAACATAATAATTAAGCAAGGAAGCTTCAGATATGGGGCTTCCTTTTTTTATGCATCGGAGACATTGAGATATGAGACATCCGATGCTTAAAGAAAGGCTACAACATAAAGAATTGTATATACATTACAGAGCATTGTTTTTTAATCGAAAACTGTCAGATAATTTATTGAAAAAAGTTGTTTACAAACAGTGTAAATGGTAGTAATATATCAAAAACGATAAACAACTTGAGAAAAATACAAAAATAACAATATTTACTTGAGAAACAAAAGCTAAAAGCAGAATATCGTTGCGAATGACAAAAACATGGAAAGGACGGAACAGGACATGATTGAAAATAAGAGAGCGGAGAATACCGGATTATACGACCCAAGCTTTGAGCACGATAACTGTGGTATCGGTGCCGTTGTCAATATCAAGGGTATAAAGACACATGACACAGTGAACAATGCACTCAAGATTGTTGAGAATCTTGAGCACAGAGCAGGAAAGGACGCAGAGGGCAAGACCGGAGACGGTGTAGGTATACTCCTTCAGATATCACATAAGTTCTTCACCAAGGCTTTAGCAGAGCTTGGATATGACCTTGGAAAGGAAGGCGATTATGGAATAGGAATGTTCTTCTTTCCACAGAAGGAGCTGGCGCGCAAGCAGGCTATGAAAATGTTTGAGGTCATAGTGGAGAAGGAAGGACTGGAGTTCATTTGCTGGAGAGAGGTTCCCACAACACCTGGAATCCTTGGCAAGAAGGCAATAGATGTCATGCCATGCATCATGCAGGCATTCATCAGAAGACCTGAGACAGTGAAGGCCGGTATGGACTTCGACAGAAAGCTCTACTTCGTCAGACGAATATTTGAGGAGAGTAATGATGACACATATGTTCCATCACTTTCCAGCAAGACTATAGTATATAAAGGAATGTTCCTCGTCGGTGAGCTCAGAATGTTCTACAACGACCTTCAGGATCCTGACTATGAGTCAGCCATAGGACTTGTTCATTCAAGATTCTCAACGAATACAACGCCATCATGGCTCAGAGCTCATCCGTACAGATACCTGTGCCACAACGGTGAGATCAATACAATAAGAGGAAATGAGGACAAGATGATCGCCCGTGAGGAGACCATGGAGTCCACCATCATGCAGGATGAGATGTACAAGGTTATGCCTGTTCTTGATCCGGATGGATCGGATTCAGCAAGACTTGACAACTGTCTTGAGTTCCTTGTACTGAATGGAATACCACTTCCTATGGCAGTCATGATCACGATCCCTGAGCCATGGGAGAACGATAGAGCCATGAGTCAGGAGAAGAAGGATTTCTACCAGTATTACGCAACCATGATGGAGCCTTGGGATGGTCCTGCTTCTATATTATTCACAGACGGTGAGCTCATGGGAGCAGTTCTTGATAGAAATGGACTTAGACCATCGAGATACTATATAACAGATGATGATTACCTTGTACTTTCGTCTGAGGTCGGAGTTCTGGACGTAGATCCATCCAAGATCGTGAAGAAAGACCGACTCAGACCTGGCAAGATGCTTCTTGTCGACACAGTGAATGGACGTCTTATATCTGATGAGGAGATCAAGGAGAAATACGCGCTGGCAAAGCCTTACGGAGAGTGGGTAGACAGCAATCTTGTACATCTCGCTGATCTGAAGATCCCGAATATCAGAGTTCAGGAGTATACAGACGAGGAGAGAGCAAGACTTCAGAAGGCATTTGGATATACCTACGAGGATTTCAAGAATACCATATATCCTATGGCAGAGAAAGGTGCAGAGGCAATCAGTGCCATGGGTACTGATACACCACTTGCAGTTCTCTCGAACAGCCACAAGCCACTGTTCAACTTCTTCAAGCAGTTATTTGCACAGGTTACAAACCCACCTATCGATGCGATCAGAGAGGAAGTTGTCACATCCACATCGGTATATCTCGGAAAGGACGGAAACATCCTCGAGGAGAAGCCGGAGAACTGTCATGTGCTGAAGATCAACCATCCAATACTGACAAATACGGATCTTTTGAAGATCAAGAATATGAATGTACCGGGACTTAAGGTTGCGACACTTCCGATTCTTTATTATAAGAACACATCCATGGAGAAGGCTCTCGACAGACTGTTTATCGAGGCCGACAAGCTCTACAGGGACGGTGTAAACATCCTCATCCTCTCAGACAGAGGTGTGGATGAGAACCATGTTGCAATACCATCACTCCTTGCAGTATCAGCTATGCAGAAGCACCTGGTAAGAACCAAGAAGAGAACAGCGGTTGCGATCATCCTTGAGAGTGCTGATCCAAGAAATGTTCACCACTTTGCAACACTTCTCGGATATGGTGCATGTGCAGTCAATCCATATCTGGCAATAGAGACGATCAAGCAGATGGTAGATTCGCATCTGCTGAACAAGGATTTCAATGCGGCTGTCGATGATTACAACAGTGCAATATGCCACGGAATAGTAAAGATCGCATCCAAGATGGGTGTATCAACGATCCAGTCATACATGGGATCACAGATATTTGAGTGTATCGGTCTTTCAAAGGACGTTGTGGACAGATACTTTACAAATACAGTAAGCCGTGTTGGCGGTTCTGGTATAAAGGAGCTTGAGAAGACAGTTGATGATCTTCACTCATCAGCATTTGATCCGCTTGGACTTAACACAAACCTTGCCCTTACAAGCATCGGTGCACACAAGTTCAGAAGCGGCAAGGAGGAGCACCTGTACAATCCTGTTACTATACATCTTCTTCAGGAGTCTACAAGGCGCGGCGATTACAAGCTGTTCAAGCAGTACACAGCAGCGCTCCACGATGAGCAGAAGCCATTCCACCTGAGAGGTCTCATGGACTTCAAGTTCGCTGACAAGCCGGTTCCACTCGATGAGGTCGAGCCTGCAAGCGAGATTGTGAAGAGATTCAAGACTGGTGCCATGAGTTACGGAAGTATATCACAGGAGGCACATGAGTGTATGGCAATCGCCATGAATGAGTTGGGCGGCAAGTCCAATTCAGGAGAGGGCGGTGAGTCGATAGAGAGACTTACGATCGGCAAGGATGGCAAGAACAGATGCTCAGCCATCAAGCAGGTTGCATCTGGAAGATTTGGTGTCACATCGAGATATCTTGTGAGTGCCAAGGAGATACAGATCAAGATGGCACAGGGAGCAAAGCCGGGTGAGGGTGGACATCTTCCTGGCGGAAAGGTATATCCATGGATCGCAAAGACAAGACTTTCAACACCGGGGGTAAGCCTTATCTCTCCACCACCACATCACGATATCTATTCGATAGAGGATCTTGCACAGCTCATCTACGACTGCAAGAATGCAAACCGTGATGCGAGAATATCAGTAAAGCTTGTGTCTGAGGCTGGCGTTGGTACAGTAGCTGCCGGTGTTGCAAAGGCCGGAGCACAGGTCATCCTGATCTCAGGTTACGACGGAGGAACAGGTGCAGCACCTAACAACTCCATCCATTACGCAGGACTCCCTTGGGAGCTTGGACTTGCAGAGACACATCAGACACTTATCATGAATGATCTCAGAAATAAGGTCATCCTTGAGGCAGACGGTAAGCTGATGACAGGCCGTGACGTTGCGATAGCTGCAATGCTCGGAGCTGAGGAATTTGGATTTGCAACAGCACCGCTTGTAACAATGGGTTGCGTCATGATGAGGGTATGTAACCTTGACACATGTCCTGTCGGAATAGCAACTCAGAACCCAGAACTCAGAAAGAGATTCAGAGGTAAGCCTGAGTACGTGAAGAACTTCATGCTGTTCATAGCAGAGGAGCTTCGAGAGTACATGAGCAAGCTCGGCGTCAGAACAGTCGATGAGCTGGTTGGACGTTCAGATCTCCTCATGAGCAGCGACAGAGCAGATGAGAGAAATGTCATCCTTGATAAGATAATTAACAATCCTTATATAGATATGCCACAGAACAAGGTAAATTATCACGAGAAGAATGTCTATGACTTCCAGCTTGAGAAGACAGTAGATATGAGAATTCTCATGAAGAAGCTTGGACCTGCACTTGAGAAGGGACAGAAGAAGAGCGTTGAGCTTGATGTGGTCAACACAGACAGATCTGTTGGAACGATATTCGGTTCAGAGATCACAAAGAAGTACGGCGAGTCACTTGATGAGGACACATACATCGTCAAATGCAACGGCGCCGGCGGCCAGAGCTTTGGAGCATTTATTCCAAAGGGACTTACACTTGAACTGGTGGGCGACAGCAACGATTACTTCGGCAAGGGTCTGTCAGGTGGTAAGCTGATAGTTTATCCGCCTCGTTCAGTTAAGTACAAGCATGAGGATAACATCATCATAGGAAACGTTGCACTGTACGGTGCCACAAGTGGTAAGGCATTCATCAACGGTGTTGCCGGCGAGAGATTTGCAGTTCGTAACTCTGGTGCCACGGCGGTCGTTGAGGGTGTTGGCGATCACGGATGTGAGTACATGACAGGTGGTAAAGTAGTAGTTCTTGGAACAACAGGCAAGAACTTTGCAGCCGGAATGAGCGGTGGTATCGCATATGTACTTGATATGGGTAACGATCTGTACAAGAGACTTAACAAAGAGATGATATCCATAGAGGCTGTGACAGACAAGTACGAGGTGAGCGAGCTGAAGCAGCTCATCATGGATCATGTAAATTATACAAATTCAGAGATAGGCAAGAGGATTCTTGAGGACTTTGAGGGATATCTTCCAAAGTTCAAGAAGATCATACCAAAGGATTACAAGAAGATGATGAATATGATAGTTGCATTTGAGGAGAAGGGCCTGAGCCGCGAGAAGGCAGCTATCGAAGCATTCTACAAGGTTAAGAACGGAGGTAAGTAGGAATGGGAAAACCAACTGGATTTTTAGAATATGAGAGAAAGACAAGCGCAGAGCTTGCTCCTAAGGACAGAATCAAGAATTTCAATGAATTCCACACTCCGCTTAGCCGTGATGAGCAGAGAAAGCAGGCTGCAAGATGTATGGACTGTGGCGTTCCATTCTGCCAGGCAGGTATGAACATATGCGGAATGACATCGGGCTGTCCGCTGAACAACCTGATCCCAGAGTGGAATGATATGCTCTATAACGACAATCTTGAGCAGGCATTTGCAAGACTCAGCAAGACCAACTGTTTCCCTGAGTTTACAAGCCGTGTGTGCCCGGCTCTCTGTGAGAAGGCATGTACCTGTAACTTAAACGGTGATCCAGTGTCGGTCCGTGAGAACGAGAGAGCCATCATAGAGTATGCATTTGCAAATGACCTTGTAAATGATAAACAGCCAAAGGTTCACTCAGGCAAGAATGTGGCAGTCATAGGTTCAGGTCCTTCGGGACTGGCCGTGGCAGACCAGCTGATCGGCAGAGGCCACGACGTGACTGTATATGAGAGAAGTGACAGACCGGGCGGACTTCTCATGTATGGTATCCCAAACATGAAGCTTGAGAAGCAGATCATAGACAGAAGAATAGATGTCATGAAGAAGAGAGGAATAAAGTTCGTACTGAACACAGAGGTTGCAACCGGAAAGGCATCTGCGAAGGCTGTGTGTCCGAAGGATGATCAGATGACAGGTTATCTTAAGAACAAGAACCTCAAGTATGTGAAGGCTGAGGATCTGCTCAAGGAATACGACGCAGTTGTGCTTGCCTGTGGTGCAGCCAATCCAAGAGATATAAAAGCACCTGGAAGGGATGCAAAGGGAATCTATTTCGCTGTTGATTTCCTCAAGACTACGACAATGAGCCTTGTAAATTCGGGCTTTGCTGACAAGCAGTTCGTGAACTGTAAAGGCAAGAATGTTCTCGTCATCGGTGGTGGTGATACAGGAAATGACTGTGTGGGAACAGCAGTCCGTGAGGGCGCTGTCAGCGTTACACAGCTTGAGATGATGCCAAAGGCACCTGATACAAGAACACCAGACAATCCATGGCCAGAATGGCCGAAGATCTGCAAGACAGACTACGGTCAGCAGGAGGCAATAGCAGTATACGGACATGATCCTAGAATATATGAGACTACAGTCAAGGAATTCATTAAGGACAAGGACGGAAATGTCAAGGCAGCCAAGTGCGTGAAGCTCGATTGGAAGAAGAATCCTGAGACAGGAAGAATGACTATGACAGAGATAGAGGGAAGCGAGTATATCGTTGACTGTGATGTGGTACTCATCGCAGCCGGATTCCTCGGATGTCAGACATATGTGGCAGAGAGCTTTGGCGTGGAACTCAACGAGAGAACAAATGTCAAGACTCCATGTCCAAACTCATATACAACAAATGTTCCAAAGGTGTTCGTAGCCGGAGACATGCACAGAGGCCAGTCACTGGTCGTATGGGCCATCCGCGAAGGCCGCGAGGCCGCCATGGCAGTAGAAGAGCTGCTGCTTGGATACACTAATTTGCAGTAGGATATATAAAATAAAAAAAATATCCCTAACACCACAGATATTGAGGTGTTAGGGATATTTTATTCTTTAAAGCAGGTGGTTTACCGGCAGGTACATAGGAAGTCCATCCTTGTACTGAAGGGAAACCTCGCCGATTATAAGAGGTCTGAGATATGCTTCCATCTCAGGTGTGACGTCATTCTTCTCAGGTGTGATCCACTCAAGCGGAATTGTCTTAGCCTGGTTGGCGATGAGAGATACATTCTCAGGTTCAATGATCCACTGGTATGGATCGTTAGAAACTCGCTTGATCGTGGACATAACAGCAGTCATTCCCTCGGCGGCGTATTTTACAGCAGCCTGGCCAAGTGCAAATGACTCGTTGATATCTGTCCTTGAGGAAATATGCGCTGCACATCTCTGGAGGACATTGAGCTCGATGGAACGAACCTTTATATCCATTCTGTCCTTAACAAGACTCTCGAGAGCCTTGCCGGTTCCGCTGAGCTGGGCATGTCCGAACTTGTCTGCCACAGCAGAAGTTGCGCTGATGTAGTTGCCATCCTTATCATGTATACCCTCAGATACGGCCACGATGACACATCTTGAAGTCTTTAATACATTTTTGATGTCCTCTATAAACTGATCCTCATCGAAGTCTACCTCAGGAAGATATATGAGATGAGGAGCAGGACTGTAGTCATTTCTTGCCAGACAGGATGCAGCGGTGAGCCAGCCTGCATCACGGCCCATGATCTCCACGATGACAACACTTGGTATCTGGTAGATGTAAGTGTCGTGGGCAATCTCCAGCATGGTGGATGCAACATACTTGGCTGCAGAGCCAAATCCCGGAGTGTGGTCGGTATGGCACAGGTCATTGTCAATGGTCTTAGGGATGCCGACGATCTTCACATCCGATCCGATCTTCTTTGCATATTTGCTGAGTTTATCCACTGTATCCATAGAGTCGTTGCCGCCGATATAGAAGAATGCGGCAACCTGATATTCCTCAAATCTGTCAAATATTATCTCATAAGGTTTTGAGTCAACCTCAAAATCAGGAAGCTTGTATCTGCATGAGCCAAGGTACATTGCAGGGGAGAGCTCCAGAGTATTTACCAGAGGAAATTTTGAGAGGGCCATGAGGGACAGATCTATGAAATTATTGTCCAGCACTCCCTGGATCCCGTGAATTGCACCGTAAACTCTGGTGAATTTGTTGCTTTTCTTAACTCCGTCTATGACACCTGCCAGCGAAGCATTTATCGCTACGGTAGGACCTCCTGACTGAGCTACTATACAGTTATCTTTCATTTTGTAAATCTCCTTTGAAAGGTTTTATTTTATTCTGGACTGCGCAGGAGTATGGTTATCTTTTTGCGGCCATAAACCATAAGTGCGTCCTTGATTATATCTTTGTTGGCATCGGTTGTGTGTATATCAACAGTGTCCAGAAGCTTTTCGACATATGAGCACCAAAGGTCATAAATGATCTTCTGGCTCTTCTCACTGACAGGCGGAAGTGCAGCCTTTGCCTTTTCCAGATCGCAGTCAGCATCTGTCATGTAAATGAATGAATCAGGTGTGAGTGCTTCCTCACCGTATGCTGCGACAAATATCTCTTCTGTCCTGACAAATCCACAGTCATACATCTCAACTATGAGATCGTGGATACATTCATCGATATTATCGAAATAGTGGTAGTAACGGAGCAGATGAGCCTGATTCTCGTCCTCGATGTCATCACGGTTTATCCAGTACCCCTTGCTCTGGCTCTGTTCCTCCCTGATAGCCTCTTCCTGCATGAGATCGAGATCTTTCAGTGCCTCCTCGCGCTTATCGGCAAGCTTTCTTCTGACATACACCACAGTGATGACTATGAGTGCAAGCAGAAATACTCCGAGCAATACGCCGAATAACATTTGTAAGCTGGTTTTATCCATTTGGTGAACACCTGCCTTTCATGTTTGGAAATAATTATAAATTCCCATAAGTATCTACATTCTAACACAGGTAAGATTGGTATTTCAAGAAGGCATATAATGTCAATTGTAGTGGTTAAAGTTCACGTGAAAAATTCTTGCAAGAGATGTAAAGGTAAGGTATAATGTGCTCATAGCTGAGATGTATTAAGTCTCTTGTGATTTTGAACCTACATTTGAATAAACGGGATTCCTATATCATTGTTATTGAAGTCAAGCCTCGTTATATAAGTTCTAGTGGAAGGCAGATATACAATTGCGGTTGCCCACCTAGCGCTGCTAGGACTCAAAAGCAAGGGCGCATTTCAGTTTATTACACAAGATGAAGAAGCAGCATATATATGCTGCTTTTTCTCTGTATGTGGATATATTTGCGGAGAAATGGAGACAGGGGAATGCGAATAGATCAGCGGAAGAAATGGTATCAGAAGATCAAATACAATAAGAATTTTAAGATAGTGAGTTTCATAACCATAATTCTGGTATGTTTTGTCGGATATATGATGATAACAGGTAAAAACAGAGTAGGCGAAGAGACTGATGATAACAACGATGGCAATTCAGTGGAGACCATAGTTATAGAAGCTCCGGATGATCCGGTGGGAGATCTGAAGCAATATGTTGAAGCCGACACGGACAGTACAGAGATCGCGGAGTATGACTACACAATTCAGGGAGCAGGAACTGTGGCTTCAAAGAAGAAAGAGGATAAAGGCAGCAGATCGTCCGGCACCGACAGAACCAGCGGGGGCAGCGGCTATGGCGGATCGTCAGTCGTTATATCCGGTATGGAGAACAGTGTCAGGGTCATCCTGACAAATGGCGGAGATTATTATCAGAGCTATGTGGAATTTACCTGCAGTACAGGATTTAACGTGACGAGCGATGGCAAGAAGAAAACCTACAAGGCGGATGAATTTGTATCACTTGGCAGCGACAACAAGGCCTCATCCATCATAGTTGAGCCTGAGAGTTCGGATGGAATGATAACAGTATCGAGTCTCAGCAAATCAAGCGGCACCCCGAGGTATCACGGAGCCCTTGAGATAACAAAGGATTCGTCGGGATACATGATCATCAATCAGGTAGATATAGAACAGTATCTGTATGGGGTAGTGTCAAGTGAGGTTTCATCGAGCTACAGCACGGAGGCGCTCAAGGCTATGGCAATCTGCGCCAGAGGATTTACATATAGAAAGCTTGGAAGTAACTACAGGGGATACAATGCAGACCTTGATGACACAACATCGTGCCAGGTCTACAATAACTTCCCTGAGACGGGAAATTCCATAGATGCAGTCCAGTCCACATCCGGAATTGTACCTACATATAACGGAGAGATCATAAATGCTGTATATTTCTCAACATCGTGCGGAACGACTACCACGAGTGACCAGGTGTGGGGCGGAAGCATGCCATATACCTGTACACGTATTCAGAATACGGCGCTGGACATCCCATATTTCAGCGATGAAGCGGCATTCAGGGATTTCATGGATGGCAAGACGGACACAGATGTGGTTGAGAGAAATCTTCCTATGTACAGGTGGACGGTTACATACACAGAAGATGAGATGAGAAATGCGGTTGAGACCGGCCTTTCAAGATGCTCGGATGTGTCTGCGACATCGGTTGGCAAGATCAAGTCAATAATGGTGACGGGAAGAGATGACAGTGGACTTGTGAAGGAAGTTACGATAACAGGCGACAAGGGAAGCGTGGTAGTCAGCGGCCAGAGCAATATCCGAGTTCTGTTCGCCACGGATGGCAAGGCTATAACAGAGCAGGATGGATCAGAGCTCACGGGCTGGACAGGCGTTCCAAGTAATTTCTACTATGTAAAGAAGGATAATGACACAGGACTCTACACACTTAAGGGCGGCGGATACGGACATGGAGTCGGAATGAGTCAGAATGGTGCAAATGAACTGGCAAAGCTGGGATATACTGCAGCGCAGATAATAAGCCATTATTACAACGGAGCAGTTCTCAGTTCGGTTGAAAAGTAACGGAGAGAATCACTAATTATGAAGTTAAAGAAGCGCATAGTGCTCATATACCATAAAGTCAGATTGTTTATGGCAGAGATGAATAAGGATCAGGTGGCGGCATTTGCGGCACAGTCTGCTTTTTTCCTGCTGCTGTCACTGTTTCCACTGGCGATGACGCTGCTTACATTTGTCAAATATCTGCCATTCACAGAGACCCAGGTGTTGGAGATAATAAAGGAACTGTTCCCGGAGGAGATCAATTCCAATTTTGAATTCATGTTTGCAGAGATTTTCGACAGCAAGAGCTCACTGCTTGCCACCACAGCAACCATATTGCTCACAGTGTGGTCGGCGTCAAAGGGAACAATGGCTATAGGCCGCGGACTCACTTTCATGGCAGGCAAGGAGGACAGCGTCAATTATTTCCTCAGAAGAGCGATACACACTCTGTATACATTGATATTCTGTGTGATGCTGGTGGCGGTTATGGTCATATATATCCTCGGCGATGTAGTTGTGTCAAAAATGCTGGTGCGGCTGGATTCGGTGGAGAGATTCCAACTGGTGGATACCGTTGCGAATATCCTGTCGATCGTCAAGATAGCATTTGCCCCTACGGTTTTGTTTGGGGTTATGATCGTGGCATACTGGGCATTGCCGGTTGAGCGGGTGAGGATCAAGACCGCTGTGCCGGGAGCTGCATTTACGACCATACTCTGGATGCTTTTGTCATTTGGCGTATCAAGCTATATCAATATAGTGGGAATCAACACATATATGTATGGAAGCCTTGCAAGTGTGATATTGCTTGCGCTGTGGCTTTACATGTGTATGTACGTCATGCTGATAGGCGCGGAGATCAACAAATTCATGGATAATGGAATCCGGGGAATAAGAAGGCGTGCGCACAAGGCCGGGCGTAAGAAGAGACGACTTGAGAGGAAGAAAAAGCGTGTGGAGAAGAGGCGGATGCGAAAAAATCGACATTTAAAGATGGACGAAGAAGTTGATGTAGAAGTAGATAAATGAAATAAAAGCCTCCTATTCTGGTGGAGTGGCAATTGATATTTTGGTAACTAAGGGGGCAGTCACAGCAAGTCTAGCAACAGGGTATACATTGTCTAAGCTTCTTTCAGATATAATAAGTAACTATGGAAGTACTGATATTAGGTCTCCTGGTATTGAAAACTGGGGATATAGATTTAAATATGTAACAAATAGCAGTAAAGATGGATTTGATATTTATTTACTTACGTATAATAGTAAAGGAAGACTTGCAGATACAAAGAAAATAAAGAGTGAAAGATATAAAGCGATTTTGATATAAAAAGGAGAAAATATATGAGAGAAAAAAAAGCTATACTTCTGTTAGTGCTTAGTGCATGTTTGTTTGCAATCGATTTTATCTTAAAAGGAGATTTTGGTAAGGTGATGTTTTATATAATCTTATTGATAGGCTGGATATTACTTTTGGCATCAATTGCTTTACAAATAAAGAAAAAGAAACGGGAAGATGATTAAATAGGAGTATGGTACTCGTAAGGTTTATTTTCACAATCAAGTTATATAATATTTCTGAAAATTGAATTGTTGTTGATCATGACAGTATGACAAAAAAGATGTTGACTAACACCCACATGTAGGTATATTATCTCTACAGGCAGTGACGATGCAAAAGATACGTATGTCACCATCAGAGAGACCGGGTCAGCGGCTGAAAGCCAGGTCAGGTAAGAGTGCGTATTTAATTTCACATCAGAGCCACCACGGCTGAAGGATTGAAGATATCTGTTTTATCAGATGACAGATGTTGGTCTGTGTAGGGTGTGGCGTGTGACGTGCGACAAACGTCTAATGAGAGTCAGACATGGACAAGATACATAGAGTGTCTGGAATCAGGGTGGTAACGCGGATATAATTCGTCCCTAGTATGTATAACATGCTAGGGACTTTTGTGTTTACAGGGTGACAAGCGGCTGCGATGCGCGGAGCAATCCCGGTAAACGCCCAAAAGAGGAATGAGCGCATAGCCCGATAGGGCGGAGCGCGAATTACTGTAGGAATTGCGGAAGCCGTAGTCGGGCAATTCCGTGACTTATATATGGAAGTAATTAATATAGGATCCACATTGAAATCCCTATAAATAGAAAAAGGAGAAACACGATGAGAGACAAGTTGGAAGCCATCAAGGCAGAGGCTCTTGCCAAGATCGAGAGCGCAGAGGTTGTATCGACACTTAACGATGTGAAGGTGGCGATACTCGGTAAGAAGGGAGAACTCACACAGGTTCTCAAAAGCATGAAGGATGTAGCACCGGAGGACAGACCAAAGGTAGGCCAGATGGTAAATGAGGCGCGTCAGGCCATCGAGACAGCCCTTGATGAGAAGACAAAGTCCATCAACAGGGCACTCCGTGCAGAGAAGATGAAGAGAGAGACCATAGATGTAACTCTTCCAGGAGTGAAGAAGCTTACAGGACACAGACATCCAAACCAGATAGCACTTGAAGATCTGGAGAGAGTATTCATCGGTATGGGTTACGAGATAGTTGAGGGACCAGAGGTAGAGTATGACAAGTACAACTTTGAGCTGCTGAACATTCCTGCAAATCACCCTGCAAAGGATGAGCAGGATACATTCTATGTTACAAAGGATATCCTCCTTCGTACACAGACATCACCTGTTCAGGCAAGAATCATGGAGAAGGGCAATCTTCCGATCAGAATCCTCTCACCTGGACGAGTATTCAGAGCTGATGAGGTAGATGCAACACATTCACCATCGTTCCATCAGGTAGAGGGACTTGTAATAGATAAGGGAATCACCATGGCTGACCTCAAGGGAACACTGGCGCAGTGGGCAAAGGAGTTCTTCGGTGAGAACACAAAGGTCAAGTTCAGACCTCACCACTTCCCATTCACAGAGCCTTCAGCAGAGTGTGATATCACATGCTTCAAGTGCGGCGGCAAGGGATGCCGAGTATGTAAGGGCAGCGGCTGGATAGAGATCCTTGGCTGTGGTATGGTTCATCCAAAGGTTCTCCGCGACTGTGGAATAGATCCTGAGGTATATTCAGGATTTGCATTTGGAATCGGACTTGAGAGAGTAACACTTCTCAAGTATGAGATAGATGACATGAGACTTCTTTACGAGAACGACATGAGATTCTTAGACCAGTTTTAAGTATGTGTCAAGTTTTCTGTGAAAACTTGACATGCAGCTCCAGCCATTTGCCGAAGGCAAATTTTGCATGGCTGGAGTTCAATGATAAATAGGAGGACAAATAGATGAATACACCAATTTCATGGATAAAGGCATATGTTCCTGATCTGGACGTGACAGCTCAGGAGTTTGTAGACGCCATGACTCTCTCAGGATCACATGTAGAGGGTTACGAACAGAAGGATAAGAATCTTGACAAGATTGTTGTCGGCAAGATTCTCACTATGGAGAAGCATCCGGATGCGGACAAGCTTGTAGTATGTCAGGTAGATGTTGGACAGGCGGAGCTTCTTCAGATCGTGACCGGAGCAAAGAATGTAAAGGTCAATGATCTCATCCCACTTGTACTTGACGGTGGTAAGGTTGCGGCAGCACACGGCGACAACAATGAGTACCCTGACGGAATCAAGATCAAGAAGGGTAAGCTCAGAGGAGTTGAGTCAAATGGTATGATGTGCGGTATAGAGGAGCTTGGTTCATCAAGAGACTTCTATCCGGAAGCACCGGAGGATGGCGTGTATGTATTCCCGGTGGAGTCAGGTGTGAAGCCGGGCGATGACGCTGTGAAGGCACTTGGACTTGACGATGTTGTTGTCGAATACGAGATCACATCCAACAGAGTTGATTGTTTCTCAATGATCGGTATGGCAAGAGAGGCAGCAGCTACATTTGACAAGTCATTTTACCCACCAGTGGTAACAAAGACAGGAAATGACGAGGACGTCAATGACTATATATCAGTAGAGGTAAAGGATCCTGACCTCTGCCCTAGATACACAGCAAGGGTTGTCAAGAACCTGAAGATCGGACCTTCACCAAAGTGGATGCAGCAGAGACTTGCTTCACAGGGAATCCGTTCGATCAACAACCTTGTCGATATAACAAACTACGTTATGGAAGAGTACGGACAGCCAATGCACGCATATGATCTCAGCACCATAGCTGGCAACAAGATCGTTGTCCGCCGTGCAAATGACGGAGATACATTTGTAACACTTGATGGACAGGAGAGAAAGCTCGACCATGACGTTCTGATGATCTGTGACGGTGAGAAGGAGATCGGTATCGCCGGAATCATGGGCGGCGAGAACTCCATGGTAACAGACAGTATCGATACACTGCTCTTTGAGGCAGCTTGCTTTGATGGAACAAATATCAGACTTTCATCCAGAAGGATCGGTCTTGCAACTGATGCGGCAGCCAAGTTCACAAAGGGACTTGATCCAAATCTTGCTATGGAGGCAATAGACAGAGCGTGTCAGCTCATCGAGGAGATGGGCGCAGGTGAGGTAGTCGGCGGAGCTGTCGATGTATATCCAAATCCTGTACAGGACAAGAAGCTCCCATTTGAGCCAGACAAGATGAATGCGCTTCTCGGAACAGATGTTGAGCCTGAGAAGATGCTGTACTACTTCGGCAGACTTGGACTCACATATGATGCAGAGACAAACACACTGGATGTGCCAAGCTTCAGACAGGATCTGAACTGTATGGCAGATCTGGCAGAGGAGGTTGCAAGATTCTACGGATACGACAACATTCCTGTATCACTTCCAAGAGGTGAGGCAACAGTTGGTAAGCTCCCATACGACCAGATGATCAATGCCATCGCAAGGGATGTCCTTGAGGCAAATGGTTTCTCTGGCGGTATGTGCTACTCATTCGAGAGCCCTAAGGTATTTGACAAGCTGCTTCTTCCTGCTGACAGCGAGTTTAGAAAGACCGTTACAATAGCAAATCCTCTCGGTGAGGACTTCAGTATCATGAGAACTGTATCACTGAACGGTGTTCTCACATCACTGGCAACAAATTATAATAGAAAGAACAAGATCGCAAGACTTTATGAGTTCGGAAATGTATACCTTCCAAAGTCACTTCCACTCACAGAGCTTCCAGAGGAGAGAATGAAGCTGACTATCGGTATGTATGGTCAGGGAGATTTCTTTGATCTCAAGGGAGTTCTCGAGGAGCTTACAGACAAGGTTGGTCTCAAGGGACAGGTGACATACGAGCCTGAGTCAGAGTACACATTCTTTCATCCGGGCCGTCAGGCAAAGCTCAAGAAGGGCAACCTGACAATTGGATTTATCGGACAGGTACATCCTGAGGTATGTGACAACTACAACCTTAAGGGTGAGGTATATGTGGCAGTCATCGATATGCCTACACTGGTTATGCTTTCAAACTTCGATACCAAGTACGAGGGAATCGCAAAGTTCCCGGGAAGTACAAGAGACCTGAGTCTTGTTGTGGACAAGGAAATATTTGTCGGACAGATAGAGGAAGTCATAAAGAAATGTGGCGGCAAGCTGCTTGAGAGCTACAAACTTTTTGATGTATACGAGGGTGAGCAGATCGCCAAGGGCAAGAAGTCAGTGGCTTACACAATGACATTCCGTGCTAAGGATAGAACACTTGAGACGTCAGAGGTCGATGGAATCATTGCCAAGATCCTCAAGGAGCTTGGAAAGCTCGGAATCGAGATCAGAGCGTAATATCTGGGCTGCACTGCATGGAAGCCAGGCATGCGGTGTAGATTCTGCTTAAGATGATCAATACTATATATTTTAAATACCACCCGGTAACAGATCGCAAATGAGGTGTACCTCAGAAGGTCTGTTACCGGGTGGCATTTTTATGTTGAATGCTGAGAGACGGGATGGTAAGGTATGTAAAAGGATTTTTACACTGTATCCGGGGCAAGGACAAAGCCTTTTGATGGAAAAGATGTGATATGGGTGTTAGCATTTGCTCAGATAGAGAACTCAGAGTGATTGATAAAGGAGGTAAAAGAGGAAGAATATGGAGATTGGTAATAAGATAAAGGAAGCGAGAAACGGAGCCGGGTTAACCCAGGATCAGGCTGCTGAGAAGATTATGGTTTCGAGGCAGACGATATCCAACTGGGAAACTGGAGTTTCCCATAGTTAAAGATACCACACCAAAGATAACGAATCCACGCTTATATGATACTGCATGAAAAAAGGTACTTGATAAAAGCAATGAAGCGCAATATCAAGTACCTTTTTGATTTGTTTTTTACATGGTTATTAAGAAAATTACTCTTATTCCGAGGTCCTCAATCGTTCCACCACAGTTCCCTTGTTAAAGAAGCGGAGAACGATCAGCGGAATAACCGCAGCCAGCAGCAGATAAAGCACACCAATGACCAGAACAGGAACCAATGTGATATTCATAGTGAAGAACCACATAGATGGCGAGTTCAAGACATTTTCCAGCACCGTCACAGCAAGCAGCAGCGCAACCACTCCACCAATGATGTCTGCACCAGCGGCATAGTAGACGCCTTCATAAACCATCAGCCTTTGAAGCTGGCGATTTGTCATACCGATACTCTGCATAGTCGCAAACTCATGGCGGCGGGTGATAATATTGGTGATAATCATATTTGTAAAGTTAATCAGTCCTACTAAAGCCATGATACAGCCAATCAGACTGCCTACAACCAGAACCATACTTGCAACAGAATTTAATTGTTCTTTCAGTAATTTTGTTGAGGTATAGGTAACAGAGGGGTTTTTTTCAACATAACTGCTCAAAAATTCCTCCATTTGCGGCTGTAAGGAATCATCCATATTAAATCCATAACTCAGCAGAGTTGGAGTCGTGTAAATCTGTTTGAACAGAGTGTCCGGCAAATACACAAAGGGCGCATCGCCACCAATATTCCTCATAGCCGTAGTTGTTGACGGCGTTTCGTCCTCAGTTCCAACGGTACAGGCTTTTGCAAGAATTGTGCAGGTTTTGACTAACTCGCCATCCCTGTAAAAAGAAATACTGTCGCCAATCTGTAACTGTTCTGTCAGGGGCGTACTTTTCGGACCACCACTCAGTCGGTCCAACCCTTCTCCAATAATGACATATTCTCCAGTTAGCATTTTTTGTTTCAGTACATTAGGATCTGTTTCTCCATCATAAATCATCATATCCGCCCAAAAATGTTCGGAAGCGCCAAAAACATTTCCAAAGAAAAGATTTTCTGCATCCGGGGCAGTCTTCATATTATAATTTCCAAAGGCTTTGCGGAGGCTACCGTCCTGATCTTCATAGGTTGAAGTACACTCCAGTCCCTCAAAACCATAATCAACCAGCACGTTACTGTCATCTGCGGTATTGCGATAAAGATACCGTTCTTCTTCCAGACCGTCCTGCTCACGGATCATATCTACCACTTGCTGTGGAAGTGCATCTTCGTGATGTCGAAAGCCTTCCAAAGCATTGACTGCAATCGAATTATAGACGGTAAAATCTGTTTTCGTTGTGCGGGTAATCCACTTTTCTTCATCCATGCTCTGTGTCACAATAATCATAGAGTTGAACAGAACGATACACAAAAGCATAGAAACAACGATGAATACACAGCGGCGTCTATTGCGTCCCAAGTTGGAAAATGCCATATGGGAGAGTTTTGCACCTCTGGTTCGTGTAACGGTTTTCTTTTTATAATCATCCTGCTCCGTATAGCGGATCGCCTCCATGGGAGATACTTTTGCGGCCTTTTTGGCTGGTTTGCGGGTACTGATAAATACCGTCAGAATCGTAAACAAGGCAGCTATAATAAATAACACGGGGGAGGTCGATGTCTGCAAACTTGTCGTAGAATACTCATAGCTAAAAATTTCCATTACTGCCGGAAGCAACGCCCGGCCAGCAAAGAACCCGGCAATTAAACCAATAGGCAGCCCAATCAGGGTCAGCCATACCGCCTGCCGATTGACGATGCTTTTAATTTGCCGCGTAGAAGCACCAATCAGCCGCAGTAAGCCATATTGCCGAACATCCTGCATAACGGAAATATCAAAAATATTATAAATCAGCAAATAGCCGCACAATACAAACATCAGCACAAATACTACGGCAAATAAGATGGACTCCGGAGAAATCATGGCTTTCCCCATCTGGTTTTCAACAGAGAGGATAAAGTTATCAGCAGACATATCCTTTGGATTGCCGCCAATAGAGTAGACAAAGTTATCCATCTGCTCCTGAATGTTCGTCTTGTCTTTCAGCACAACGTCAGAAAAAGTAACCCCTGAGATTTCTCCGTCCACTGCGCGGGTATTTTTCACTACATCCGGATTATCTTTTACAAACTGCTCTGAGAGAACCGCCACGCTGACCATATCGTTGCTTGCTTCCCACCAACCGGAAAGCACCATATCATAATGGTAGGTTTTTCCCCGAATTTCAAATTCCAGAGGAACTTCTGCTCCAATCTCCGGTTCCACACCAAGGGCTTTTAAAGCCAGTTCGGTAGTAGCAATTTCATTTGCCTTTTCCGGTGCTGAACCATGCGTTGGCACACAGAATGTAAGTTCCTGCTGTATGCTATCAGCATAGTTTAATTCAACAGAATGACCCAGGGCGTTGCTTGCATATCCAATCATCCGCCGATGACCTGCCTGCTCCACAAAATCACTGTTTTTCAGTTGCTCAAACTGTTCCTCGGTCATGTACCCAAAGGTTCCATCTGCCTTACTGCCTTTCTGCATCTGCATAGAGAGCTGCATGGAGGATACCATGTTAAATACCAGTGAAGTGATGGATGTAAACAAAAATGCTGTCAGAACGATCGCAAGAATCGCTGCCAGATTACGAACCTTATTCTTTTTGAAATATTGTTTAGATAGCCGCTTGATGGTTTTTGTGTTATTATTGCCAAATAGAATGTCATTCATAGTCCCGCCCCCTTTATTGCACGATCTTGCCATCCTCAATTCGAATGATACGGTCGGCAAGCTGGGCAATCTCATTATTATGAGTAATCATCACGATGGTTTGGTGGAATTTCTGACTTGTGGTTTTCAAAAGCCCCAGCACATCGGCGCTGGTCTTGCTGTCCAGGTTGCCGGTGGGTTCATCAGCCAAAACAATAGAGGGCTTTGACACCAAGGCGCGGGCAATGGCTACGCGCTGCTGCTGACCGCCGGAGAGGTTATTGGGCATATTGTTCAGCTTATCCTCCAGCCCCAGCATCTGAACAACTTCGTTCATAAACGTCTTGTCCACCTTGTTTCCGTCCAGCTCCACAGGCAGCACGATGTTTTCATAGACATTCAGCACCGGAACCAGATTGTAGTTCTGGAAGATGAAGCCAATCTTTCTCCTACGGAAGATGGTAAGCTGCTCATCTTTCAATGTTGAGAGTTCACGTCCATCCACAATAACCTTGCCAGAGGTCGGCACATCCAATCCACCAATCATATTCAGCAGTGTAGATTTACCGCTGCCGGAGGTCCCTACGATGGCAACAAATTCGCCCTTTTCAATGGAGAGGGTCACACCATCCAAGGCTCTGGTAATGTTCGGCTCTGCGCCATAATATTTTTTCAGTTCAGTCGTTTGCAAAATGCTCATAGAGAACACCATCCTTTCTTTTTGATAAACCCATTGTAACGACCAAACCTCACAGAAATGTCACGAGCCACAAAAAATTTCCGCTAAATTCAGCCCCAAATGTCACGAATCTGTGACATTTCAATTTTCGGGGTGTGCTTACTCTACTTTCGGAGCAGGAAAACAGAAAAGGTTGAGCCTTTCCCAACCTCAGACGCTACCCGGATATAACCGCCCTGCAAGGTCACAATCTCACGGGCCAGATACAGACCGATTCCAATACCGTCCACATCATGCACCACATCTTCCCGATAAAACCGCTTGAAAATCGTCCCCTGGTGCTGCTCTGAAATGCCGATGCCGGTATCGGCAATGTCGATCTTCACATACATTTCCCAGCCTTCCACCGACACACGGATCTGCCCGCCTGCCGGGGTGTATTTCACAGCATTATCCAGAATGTTGAACAGGGCTTCGCTTGTCCATTTTCTATCATGGCGTGCATCCAAATGCTCCGGGCATTCCACCTGCACATCTATCTTTTTCTTTTCGGCATTGAGCAAAATCCCGCCTAGGGCAGCGGCAAGGGTATCGTAAACCGGTTGCTGTCTCTGCTCCAGCGAAATGACTCCCGTTTCCAGTCGGGAGGTTTTAATCATGGCTTGCATGAGGAAGTCCAGCTTATCAAGCTGGCTGGCCTGGGCTGTCAGAAATTCCTTTTGCTTCTGCGGAGGAACCTCATTTTCAAGCAGCGTGTTGTTGATCATCTTCAAGTTGGCAATCGGGGTCTTGACCTGATGGGAGATGTCAGAGATCAGCTCTTGCAGGTCAGCCCGTTCCTTTGCGATGCTGTTTTTATTTTCCTGCATGACCTCGTACAGCCGCCCCAGCCGGTAGTTGATTTTATAGAACAGGTTTTCTTCTTCAACCGTCTGCTTGGGCTGCATATTTTCGGAGAGCATATCATCCATCTGACCACAAAAGGCATCGGAGAACCGAACCAGCTTCCGGCGGATCAGAGCCACAAAGAAGATAACGCAGAGCAGTACAAAGAGACTGAACAGGAACACACACCGGACAGCGGTTATATTCTGGGTCAGCAGATAAACAGCGGCGCAGACTGCACCAACCGCCAGCAGCAAAAGCGTTCCCAAAAGGATACAGGCTTTGTTGATGGAGAGTTTTCGCATATTCATTTCGATGCCCCTCCGATCCACATATAGCCCATGCCGTACACCGTCTTGATGTACTGGCATCCCTCTGTTTCAATTTTGTTCCGCACCCGGCTGATGGCCGCAGTCAGGGCGTGTTCATCCACAAAGTTTCCATCGGCATCCCACAGCTTTTCAAGCAGCACCTGCCTGGTCAAAACATTCTGCGGATTTTTGGTCAGTATTTTCAACAGCCGGTATTCCAACGGAGTGAACACCAACGGCTTACCGGACAGGGAAGCAGTCATCTCCGAGAAATTGATGGACAGCGCACCATCCTCATAGCAATCGCCTCCAGACTGTTTCGCCAACCGCCCCAGCACCACGGACAGCTTTTTTTGAAAGACGCTCATAGGAAATGGCTTGGTCACATAGTCCTCTGCACCCAGTTCATATCCTTTGAGCATATCACTTTCCATATCATTTGCGGTCAGAAAGATAATA
>ERZ831979.502-NODE-502-length-44247-cov-8.590062_pt1 | contig 44247 bp, 69 predicted proteins | sample MGYA00519952_ERZ831979 | MGnify/ENA primary metagenome ERZ831979 (study PRJEB31850, sample SAMEA3708723) | human gut metagenome | biome: human gut; feature: human-associated habitat; material: faeces | place: China | collected 2014 ...
GGGATACGGAATGCTACGCAACCGAAATCGAGCAGTAAGAGCCAGCCGGCGTCATGACTAACCCATATGACCAGGCTGTAGTTTTTATCACGGCCGTCGTTTTGCTCGGGAATGTGATGACAAGGCTCTGACCTGCAAGAATCTTACTCGTCGAGTCCATACAATTCAGGAATATGGTGCTCGGGGTGCCGTTGTTGTCAATAAGCAAGAACGCTGATGAATGGTTGGCGTATTCAAATGATAACGTCACGCTGCTTTTGTCATTTACAAAAAACGTTTTCAACGAGGATACGGAATCACCATTCCATAGCAGCCGTATATGAATCACTCGCCCTAGCCACGACCGTCCTGAAACTCTGCAAATAGTGGCTCATGGCCGTATTCACCGTTGAATGCCCCAGCGCCACGGCGATGTCCTCGATGGCTGCACCGTGCTCAAGCGATATGGTCGCCCACGAGTGGCGCAGACAAGTCATGGGCACATGCGGCAGGCTGAATCGCTTACAAAAAGCCCGGAAACGCCTAGCCACGGCGTTGGGGTCGAGCAGGCACAGGCGCCCAGACCTACGCGCCCCACGTATCGCACGAAGGCGCTCCAATGCAAAGCGCGGCAGTTTTAGCTTGCGATCAGACAGCTTGGTCTTGCAGCCAGTCTCGATGACCTCGCCGCCAACTACGTGCAGGCCACGTCGGACGTGAACCCATCCCGATCGCCAGTCCACATCCTCGATGCGCACGGCGCACGCTTCGCAGCGGCGCAGACCCAACGCGGCACCCAAGAGCACGGCTGCCTCGAAGGGCTGTCCGACTATCGCTTTGAGCGTCACACGCTCCTGTTCTGCCGTGAGCGTGGGTCGGCGCACGGTGGGCTTTTTCGGCAGCTCCACGCCCTGCGTCACGTCCCAGATTCTGAGCTGGTGGCGGCGCAAGACCCAACGGTAAATCTGGCGGAATGTCTTGTAGGCCTTCTCGGCGGCACCGGGGAGGTCGAACGAATCGACCCAATCCTGCACCTCCTCAAAGCTGATCGTCTCAATCTCGCGCCCGCCCCACTGCGGCATCAGATGGCAGCGGATAGCGCTGCGGTAGCCCTCCAGCGTGGTGGCGCGGAGACGCTTGCCCTTGTCGGCCATGTACTCGGTTGCGGCGGTGGAAAACAGCATTTTGATCAATCCAATCTCTCGAAAATCCCAGACGAAACGAATGGTAGCCCGCCGCGTTACGTCTGGGATTTTTGCCTTTAAAACGCGGGGGACAGCGACTTGATACTGCCGTGGAAAGGAGGTGATGCGATGGACGCAGTAATCATCAACTCGGCTCTGTCGTGGTGCGTTGCCGCTCTTTTGGGAGCCGTTCTGGTGGCGCTGAAGCGGCTCTACAGCCTAATCCTTGCCAACCAGGAGGGCACCAAGACACTGCTCCGCAGCAGGCTCTACGACATCCACGAGCGCACGGTCGAGAAAGGCTATTGCCCTGATGAACGAAAACGCGAGACGGAGCAGGTGTACACGGCGTACCACGCGCTCGGCGGCAACGGTGTCGGCACGAAGTACTACCAAGAAATCCTAAATGCGCCAGTGTGCGCGGAGAGGGGGTAGCCGTATGACTACCGAAGACATTATCCGCAAGTTGACCAGCCGTAAATTCTGGCTGTGTGCCGCAGCTTTCCTCGGCAGCATCGCCGCGAGCATCGCCGGAATCACTACAAGCAACGAGACTGTGGCTGTTATCGGCACGGTCTGTGGCGTAGCCAGCGCCGCTATCTACGCAGCTGCTGAGCAGGCGGTCGATGCAGCCCGTCTGAAAGCAGGTGGAGAGCATGACCGAGACTAAGACCGAGTCCAAGCGCAAGCTGCCGTTGCGTAGCGCCTTTGCCGTTGTCCTCGCCCTTGTGGCAGCGTTTGCCACTCCACTCAGCGCCGAAGCCTACCAGAGCCAAGATGCCTACGTGAGCAACGGTCATGGCTACCTCAACGCCCAGTACTTGGTTATCCATGAGACGGCGAACCCCGGTGCATCCGCGTGGAATCATGTGCTGTACTGGCGCGGCAATGATACGTATGCCGTACATCACGTGATGGAACTGGACGGCTCCACCGTGTACAACACGGTGCCAGAGAACCGCCTGTGCTGGCACGTGGGCAATGGAAACTACGCCACAGTCGGTATCGAGCTCGCCCACGCCACAAACGCTTCCGACTTTGCCAAGCAGTGGACTGAAGCGGTCAAGTGGACGGGCGATGAACTGCGCTCCCGTGGCTGGGATACGTCCCGCCTTTTGAGCCACTATCAGGCAGCTCGAATCTGGGGCGGCAGCGATCACACCGATCCTAATGGGTATTTCGCCCAGTACGGCAAGAGCTGGAATGAGTTCGTGCAAGCGGTCGCTAGCTACTTGGGTAGCGGCTATATCGCGCCGACCGCGCCAACCGATGCCAACGGCGGCACGTATCAGCCCTCTTATTCTGCAACCCGTACCAAGTTCCCGAAGTCCACGGGAAAGAGCGTCAACATCCACTACGCCTTGCACAATCGCTACGGCGCGTGGAACGATGCCGTAACCAACTTCAACGACAGCAACTCCGAGGGCTTCGCTGGTATGCCCTACGGTTCCCACGACATGCTCATTGCTTGGGTGGATAGCGGAACGCTGCGCTATCGTGTCCACACCAAGGAGAGCGGCTGGCTTGATTGGGTGCAGACCGCCAACTACAACGATTCTATGAATGGCATGGCAGGCATCTGGGGCCAGACTATCGACGGCGTGATGATGTACTACATCACCCCGTCTGGCGAGTACAAGCAGGTCTACTACCGTGCTCAGGACGTTGCACACGCAAACTGGCACGATGAGGTCTGCGATGACGGCTCCACCTACGGCGGCGATGACTACGCTGGCATCTATGGCTATGCGCTCGACCGCTTGCAGTGCTACGTGTCCGACGGTACCCGCCGATGATGGGCATCGTCGTAGCCTTTATCCTCGGCTCCACCTTCGGCAGCCTGATTTTCTTCATGGCTTTGTGCATTGTTGGCGCGTTCCGAGACGATTAAAATAAAGGTGCAATACAAACCTCGTTTGAGGTTATTGGCCCCGCTCCCGATTGATGGAAGTGGGGCCAATTTTTTATCTAGCGGTTACGCCCGCGTCCTAACTCAGACCATAAGTTCTGAAATATGCAGGTCTATGGAGACCTTACAAACTGTATAACTGCACTATGGAGCACTATGCTAACCTATGGGAGCCTTGGTATGTGTAACATCCAGTAGTGTAGGATTGTAGGAAACCCGCAGGTAGAACGCTTGCATAAAGATTTTGCGTCCTAATTTGTCCTTACGGGTACCTAACTAATTTCCGAAGTACGCCTTATCGACCGCCTCGATGAACATCTGTTTGTCGGGGCGGTCGTAGTTTTTACCGAGAATATTCTTGGCGACGTGCCCCATCATTTTGTCCACCATCTGGGCAGGGACGTTGTACTTCCACAGCATTGCGGTCGCCCACGTGTTGCGGAGCTTTTGCATCGGTAGGAATCGAACGCTGATTAAGCCGTTCTTGAAATCTTTGCGCCAGAGCTGGTTGAGGGCGGGGCGGTCGTAAGGGCAGCCAGTGCCACGGTCGGCAAGATACATCTCACCGTCACGCTTGCGATCTTCCACTATCTCGGCAAGGCGCAGGCTCCACGGTTCGGGGATGACGATAGGTCGGTAGCTGTCCTTGGTTTTCAGCACCATGAATCCCTGCCTGCAAAGGCCGTACTGCTGATGGAGGTCGTAGACGGCATAGGTGCGACCGTTGTACTGCTCGAATGTAATGTCATCCACGCTTGCGGCTATCGCCTCTGCCACGCGGCACGAGCCGATGCCCATGAGTATCACGACCGATTCATATCGCTTGTCCTTCACATCTTGTATCAGCTGGTGGAGTTCATCGAGCGTGTAGACTTCGAGTTCGGTGCGGGGGGTCTTGTCGTTCCTAGGCATTTTGTATGTCACGTCCTTAAAAGTAATTCCCTTCACGCCATGCAATTTGGCGCACGTCACGAGGTTTCCAACCGTGATGTTGGACAGCTTGGCTGATGACGGTTTGAGCGTCTTTAGCCATAGCTGGTATTCGTTCACATCTACCTTGTCGAGCATCACCTTTTCCCATCGTTTCTCTATGTATGTTGTCCATTGGGTTACATACACCCTGCGCGTGTTGTCGGCCAGTTCTCCTTTCTCCACTCGGCTGTTCAGATCAGGCAGATACCACTCGTACCAGCATTGCGAGAATGTCGGGCACGGTATCACACGCTCATTGGGCGGCAGGTGGTGGAGTTGCCAAAGGCGGCGCAGTTCATCGTCCGCTTCGCGCGAGGTGCAGGGGTAGAGCGTCTTTGAGCGGCGCACGCGATTGAGTCCGTCCCACTCGCACCATCTGATGCGCCATTTGTTCTTGTCGATTTTGGTCTTCGTTCCCCATGACGAACGTGTCATAATTAAAAAAGTCCCTCCTGTCGGGCATAGCCGACTCTTAACAACGTGGATGGGATTGTTTTGCGCTCCACATGTCTTGGCGGATGGGTGGGGCGCTTTTTTGATGGCTATACGCGGGTTATCGGCACGGTCACGTCCGTATCCCCGAGCTTCGCAATTATCTCCTGCGTGGAATCAGGCACTTGGAAGAACACGGCCTCGCGGTCTGTCTGTCCCTTATTGGCGAGCATGTACCCGGCGAGCGCGTCGCCGTAGCCCTTATAGTCGTACCCCGAGCTGAACGGCGTCACCGACACGCCGTCAGGTGTGGTGAAGTCGATTCCGGCTTGGGTGTAATTGAACCCGTCGTTACCGTCCGGGTCTTTCACGCTCTCGTTGCCCACAATGAGCATGAGGGCGCAGACAACGTTACCGTCAGCTATCTCTTCTGAGCCGCCCTGATATTGCTGCGTGAGCGACTGGGACGCATCGCACCCCTCTACCGTTATGGTGAGCTTGCCGAGCTTCGATTTAACTTCAACGGCATCGCCAACGTTGGCGGTCTTGCGGACGGCCTTCTTTTTGGCCTTGGGCTTCTTTTCCTGTTTCGCAGAGCCGGACGGCTCCTGTCCGCTCGTCCCGCATCCTGCAAGCCCGATGGCACCTGCCGCCACCGTCGCAATGAACGCCCTTCTGCTGAGTTCCATCTACTCCATCTCCTTCGACGCTTGGAACCATACAACTGTGCCGTGAAACTCCACCGTGTGTTCGGTGGTGGCGGCAAATACCATGTCCTCATACTCGGCGTTATGCGAGTCTGGGGACAGTATCAGCGTGTTGGCACCGCGATATAGGCGGCGCATTACGTAGCCCGCTCCATCAATGCTTACGACCGCTATAGAGCCGTTTGAGGGGCGCTGCTCGGGGTCTATGAGGATATAGCAGCCCTCGGGATAGACGTTATCCATGCAGTCTCCCTCCACCTGTAGGAAGTAGCCCTGCGGGTGGCGATGGATGATTTCATATGGAACGGGTATTGCGTCCTGCAATACATCGGGCTCCTGGGCTTTCCCAGCGTGGACGCGGCCTAGTAGGGGAGCGTAGGCGGGTTTGGGTGTGGCGGGCTTGATCGCATTGGACGGTGGAAGCTCATCAGCGATGATATCTGCCGTTGAAACGCCAAGTGCGCCAGCGAGAAGCTGGACGTTACCCATGCGCGGCGTAGTCCATCCACGTTCCCATTGCGTAATGGTCGAACGCGATACATCAACCATCTTTCCGAGCTGTTCTTGGGTCAGTCCGCGCTGCTCACGCAAGCGTCTGATGTTTGCGCCAGTGCTCATTTAAACTCCCCTCGCGTTAACTTTTTCTCACATTTTAGTTTGTTTTGCTTGACACGACAATGTTTGTTTAGCTAACATGCAAGGCGTTGAAAGGAGGAACATGCAAACGCTTAAAGAAGCCCGCGAGCGCAAGGGCGTTAAACAGGTGGCAGTAGCCGACTACCTAGGGGTAGCTCGGCAAACCTACGCCAACTATGAGCAAAATCAAGAGCAAATGAGTATCGAGCAGGCCAAAGCCGTCTGTAAGTTTCTCGGCGTTGATGTGGCCGATATTTTTTTGCCTATCGATGTTCGTTAGACAAACATTGAGTTTGTAACCAACCACTTATTTACCAACTGCGTTTCGCACGCGCCGCACTGGCGATTCACGAACCTCTCTACGTGAACATGCCTCCTGCGATCGGGCCAACCACACTCGCCAGTACGGTGCGAGCGGGACGCAAAGGGAGATAGCGCCCCTTGAGAACCGCATAGAGCCTTTGCCGATGCCCTGCAAGGTATCGGAAGGAAGGACAGCGCAATACGCGAGTCTAGCCGGAGCTGGCTAGGCGAAACCAAGATTCCAGCCTACGGGCTGGCGGTAAGCGTGGAGAGCCGTAGCGCGGTAGGAAATGACCGCGTATCCCACGCAGAAACCCCATACACGCCCCAGCGTCACGTGGTGCGTATCCGCGAATCAAGACATCGTAAGTTCTCGATTTGTTCTCAGTCCCCCTATAAGCAACAGGATACGTACCGCATGGCGCTGGGGCACATTTCTAGAAACCTTCTAGAACCCTTATAGAACCGCGAACGCGGTGCTGCCGTGTCACAAGGAAATGTGTACAGCCCTTTTGATTGCGTACCTAGGCAGTATCGCGCTGGCGGCTCTAGGAGGTGAAGCATGGAAGAGATCGAAAGTCGAGCGCTGCAATTCGCTATAGCCGCCGGGCTGAAACCACAAATGGCTTACACGGTTCGTCAGACGGCGCTCTATTCGGGCGTGCCGCGCTCCACCTTGTATGCGGAGCATCGGGCGGGACGCTTGAAGTTCAAGACATACGGAAAGCGCAACGCGCTAATCAGCGTGAGCGAGTTCGACCGCTGGATGAATGAAAACTAAAAAAGCCGTCCCGAGCTAGCAACAAGGAAACGGCTTTAAGACCCGACAGAAAGGAGGTCTCAGATGAATTATATCAGCACGCTGGCGCTGGCTGCTTTTGACAAGACCAGTTGGTGGTGGAGCAGGCAGAGCGAACGGAAGCAAAGCATTATTTGCGCCGTCGTTCTGCTTCTGTTGCTCGCTATCGCTGGGAAAATCGAAGGCACCACGCCGAGCGGCATGTACTACTAGGAGGGTCATGTCGTTTTTCGGATGGACTGCGGAGCAGAGGGGCGGCGTTTGGTACGCCCGTAAGTTGGTGGACGGCGGTAATTACGGCTCCACTGGTGCGGTGTGGGTGCGCAAGGCGATTACAGGTCTCGGTCGTGACGCTACCAAGCGCGATGCCGAGCGAGGAATCATGCGCATGTACCGCGCGGGGGTGCTGAACTAATGCCGAAGCGCACGAAGAGCTATCGTGTTGATTCTGTGGAATGTGCGCGAGTTGTTAAGCGTGCGCGTAACAAGTCCACCTACTTTTGGCGCGATGCCGAGGACAGGTATATATCCCAGCACCGCACCGATGGATACGTGCTTATTTCAGAAGGTCTAAAGGGCATGGGCTACTACCGAAGCCCCGAAGCCGTGAGGATGCACGCCTACAGGTGCCTGAAGTTCCCACTAAGCAAATACCCCGAGCACGGCGTGCGCAAGTGCGTCGAGTGCGGATGCTACGACGCTCGACCCGGCACGGTTGCTGGCAGGGCTGGCTTCTGCCCCACCTGCTGGACTAAGCGCAAGGCACAGGCCATGCGCGAGGGGAGAAGCGAGCGAGCTGCCGAGTCGGAGTATCAGCGAGAGAAGAAGAAGCGCAGGAAACGGGGCGAGTAGCCCCAGCGAAAGGAAGATGAATATGAAGGTCTATGTCGTGAGCCAAGGGTACACGCCCATTGGCGTTTTCAAGGACAGGGATACGGCGCTTGCCGTGAGCAAGGGCGCTAACGGAAGCCTTTTCGGCGGCGAGGACGATTGTCACGTGAAGGAGTTCCCTGTGGTGGAGGAATACCAGTATTTCGCCACTCACTACCTCGGAACCATCAAGGAGGTCGAGCTTTAATGCCGAACGTGAGTAACGAAGAGCGCCTTGCAGTCATCACCGCTTTCGGCAAGGCCGTGAAGCAGGCCGAGAAGCAGGTACGCGAGGAAGTTGACGCGCAGATGCGCAATGACTTCATGGAGAACGGCGTTACCCAGAAGCAGCTCACCGTGAATGGACAGAAGGTCGGTACGATCTCGGCGCGAATGACCAAGGAGAAGGTAGGCAAGTACCCCATGCTCAAGTCCGCTCCCGAGTTCGTGAAGTGGCTGCGTACATCAGATGGTGGACTGGATACGCTGAACCGCCTTGTCTCCATCAAGCCCGATTTGGTTCTTGATGCCGCCGTTGCGGATGGAGAACTACCCGATGGCTGCGAGCTGGTCGAGCGCTGCGAGCCGCCGATGATGGCTGGCACGACTGTTTGCGTGCAGCTGCCCAAGGTGATTGACGCACTCGGCAACAACCTCGGTGCTGCCGCCGCCGCACTGCTTACAGGAGAGGTGGAGTAATGGACGATTTCAAGAAGCTGGCAGTTGAGTTCTACGGAATGGTTCTTGAGCAACAAGCACTCTTTGGCGTTCTCACACTTACCAAGTCTGACGAGATGTTCGATTCCTTTATTAATTCATCCCATAGAGTTAACGATTTCATGATTGAGCACCAAAAAGAGTTCGAACGAGCACTTATCGAAGTCAAAGCCAACGAGATGCTTAATTCGGAGGTGTAGTGGATGGAAGACCATTTCAAAAAACTTGCGGTCGAACTGTTCGATATGGTTATGGAAGAGCGTTGGTTAACATTTGCCGCCACTACATACAAGTCCGATGAAGATCGTAAAGCATACTTCTCCCAAAAGAAAAAGGTAGACAGCTGGCTTACTGAACATCAGAGAGAGTTTGAAAGCATCAAGCGCGAACTTACATCTGATGAAGATGCAGATTCGGAGGGTGGCAAATGGGAACCGCAATTCTAGTCCTAGGCAAATCAGGTTCAGGCAAGTCCACCTCGTTGCGCAACTTCGCGCCAGACGAAGTGGGCATTTTCAATGTCCTCGGTAAACCCTTACCGTTCCGTGGCGGGGCTAAGTTCCCGCAGGCTAACCGCCCCGTATACCGCCAAATCATGGACACCATGCGCAAGAATAACCTGCGCTGCTACGTAGTGGACGATTCCACCTTTCTCATGCAAAACGAGAACTTCAATCGTGCCCGTGAGAAGGGCTACGACAAGTTCACTGAAATGGCGCTCCACTTCCAGCAGCTAATCAGCACCGCGATCGGCACAGACCAAGACACAATCGTTTACTTCCTCCACCACGTGGACGAGGACGCGAACGGAAACGAGAAGGTCATGACCGTAGGCAAGATGCTTGACGAGAAGTGGAACATCGCTGGCGCTTGCCCCGTGGTTATCGACTGTGTTGTTGAAGATGGCAACCACGTGTTCGTAACCGAGAACAACGGTAGAAACCTTGCAAAAGCGCCGATGGGGAGCCTACCAGAGAAGATGGACAACGACCTGAAAGCGGTAGACACCGCGCTTAGGGAGTACTGGGGCATGAAACCCATCAAAGAAGAACAGAAAGGAACCGAGCAGTAATGCGTCAACTCAACCTCAATTCCATCAAGGCTAAGGCCGAGGGTGACTTCAAGAACATCACCCCCGGCGCGTATGCGTGCATCATCACCGAGGTCACGGACAACGAGAACAAGGAGTATCTCGATGCCCTGTTCGACATTCAGGTAGGCGAGTTCGAGGGCTATTACTCTTCGGACTTCTACAAGGACAAGCCGTGGGCGCACCACATGATCCTTTCCTATAAGGAAAAGGCGCTGCCCATTTTCAAGGGTCGCATGGAGGCCATCACCGAGTGCAATACGGGATTCGATGCCGTTGCCGCACTCGATGCTGGGCAGTACAAGATGCTTGAGGGCAAGGTTATCGGTATCGTTTTCCGCGAGGAAGAGTACTTCGACAAGAAAACGTCCGAGTTCAAGCTGGGCGGCGCTCGCGCTTTCCGCTTCTGTACCACCAAGGACATTCAGGAGGGCAAGAACGCCAACCCCAAGCCCAAGATGCTCGACCATGCTGGCAAGATTGACGCACTGAAGCGTGCAGGCGTTGCAAGCAACGAGGACGATGCCGAGGACTGGCTGGCTGAGTACGAGAACAATAACGTTGCGTCCGCAGTTGCCCCGCTTAATTCCACAAGCGCTACCTTTGCCCAGCCCGATGACATTCCGTTCTAATGCTCATTGTCGATAGTCGGCAAAAAGCTGGTAAACACGTAACCAAGAACAAATGGTGGATGGAGCACGGGGTTCCGCTGGTCACTATGAAACTCGATTTCGGAGACTATCAGCGCCCCGGCTCCAACATATCCATCGACACCAAGAACAGCATCCAAGAGCTTGTCATGGATGTTGGAAGAGATCACGCGCGTTTCGTGCGTGAGTGCGAGAGGGCGGCGGCTGCTGGCTACCGCCTTCTTGTTTTGGTGGAATCGAACGAGAAGTACAACGACCCTGCCCAGCTCGAAAGATGGGTATCGGACGTGTGCAAGCGCTGCCGCATGTGCTCCACCCCTCGTGAGAAGGGACGAAGGTGTAGGCGCGGAACGCGACCGATGCACGGGCAGACGCTCGTTAAGATTCTCGCAACGTTAGAAAAGAAATACGGCGTGAGGTTCGAGTTCACATCGAAGCGGAACTGCGCCAAGCGCATTTGCGAGGTATTGGGCATTGAATACCAATGAGTATGTACCGCCGTGCGCTCGCGCGGCGCTCGATTACATAGACAAGGGGCTTGCCGTTATCCCGCTGAAAGTGAGGGATAAAGTCCCGGCAACGCAGCACGGAAGCGCCGATTACTCGGACAACCCCGAGCAGGTTCAGGTGTGGTGGGGTTTCGGGGAGTACAAGGGGTTTGAGACCTCAGACCCCGATTACAACGTTGGAATCGTCTGCGGCAAAGCGTCCTACGGGCTGATCGTAATCGACCTGGACGTTCACGGGACAGCCAACGGCCTTGAAACCCTGCGCAACTGGGAGGTGGAACACGGCGAGCTGCCCGAGACGTGGACGCAAATCACGGGTTCAGGCGGCAAGCAGATGTTCTACCGCACGTCACGCGAGATTAGAAACTCGGCTGGCGGCGCTCTAGGAGTGGACGTTCGCGGCGAGGGCGGGTACGTGGTTGCTCCACCGTCACTCCATCCCTGCGGCGATTACTACGAATGGAGCGTTTCGCCAGACGATTGCGAGTTGGCACAGGCAGACGATAGGGTCTATTCCTTTATCGACTATGTGCGACCGAGCCACAATGACGGCGAGCACCATGAGCGTTTCGTTCTGGATGATGTGATTGCGGTCAACCGCAACGATACGTTGTTCCGATACGCAAGCTCGCTACGCTCGCGCGGCTGCAACTCGATGGAAATTAACAGCCTGCTTCACACGGTCAACTCCACTAGAGTTCAACCGCCGCTGGACGAACGCGAGCTGATGAAAATCATCGGTTCGATCTGTCGCTATGAGCCGGGTAACAAGTACTCGCAGCCAGTGGAGGATACCCCGCACATGTCCACGGCAGGGGAGGGGGAGGTTGAAAAGACCGGCATCAGCATCTTCGACCGACCAGATGAACCCGCAGGCCGCATCAAGGACGAGACGGTAGACGCGATCAAGAACATCTTGCTCAATCTTGACGAGGTGCGCGAATACATCAAGTTCAACAAGTTCGATTCAAGGCTCCACGTCCTAGGGCGATGCATCCCAGATGTGACGTTCGAGCGCCCGCACGTCATGGAGCAGAGCGAATCGGTGAACCTTCGAGCTGTACTTGAACGCGACTACGGCGTTCGTAACAAGCAGAAGTTCGAGGATGCTTTGGTGGGTTTCGGCGGCGTTGATGGTCAGCGCTACAACCCGATGCACGACCTGCTGGATACCCTGCCCATTGTCGAGTACATAGACGGGAAAACGGCTGGATGCACAGGAACGCCCATCCGCATCAGCGAGGACGGCGGCAAGACTTGGCGCGACTCCACGGCGGTTGTCGGAACGCTCACCTACGAAATGCTGGAAGTGGAGCCTACGGGCTACAGCATGGAGGTGGAAAAGCTCATGTTCCGTCAGCTGGTGGCGCGTGCGGTGTGCCCCGGCTGCAAGGCAGACCAGATGTTTGTGTTTGTCGGAAAGCAGGGTACGGGCAAGTCAACGTTCGTAAAGCTGCTGTCTCTATCCCCAGACTTCTTTGTCGAGGGCTTTTCAAACTTCGATAACGAAGATCTAAAGCGAATCAGCGGCAGGCTGGTGGTGGAGATACCCGAGCTTGACGGCTTCAACGGCAAGGACAAGAACAAAATCAAGTCCATGATTACGCAGACCACGGACATATACCGCGAAAGCTACGCCAGAACCCCCGTTGAGCATCCGCGTACCGCCGTGTTTTTCGGCACGACCAATGACGGCGCGTTTCTAAATGACTCTACTGGTGGACGGCGTTTCATGCTGATCGAGTCCAAAAAGCCGATGCTTGCCGCCGACCCGCGCCTATTCAATGGAGAGGGAGAGGGGATGATACGTCAAGCGTGGGCAGAAACGCTCGCGCTCTACAAGCTGTGGGGAGAGAAGAAGTTCCTACGATCTCTTACCCTGCCGCCCGAAGTCCTCAGAGAAGCGACCGAGCATCAGCAGAAGTTCAGTGAGGAAGTCCCGTTGATTACGGCGACCAACAATTACCTTGATGAGCTGAAGACCAAGGGCATTACACGTGTCAACGTTCGTATGGTGTTCATCGACGGCATGGGGTATTCGGACTACCAATTCACCAACACGAAGCGGTTCATGCAACAACAAGTGACGATGGCTTTGGACAATAACCCCGAGTGGCGAAGGATTGAAAAGGCGCGAGTTGCAGGCTTTGGAATCTCCCGCGCATGGGAACTTTGTTGCCCAACCTCGTAGGGCAACACCTTTGGGCAACATGTAGGGCAACATACAAAACCGCAGGTAGACATTCGTTTTTTAGCGTTTTGTTGCCCTGTTGCCCTACTTTTACTCGGAATCAGCTAAAGCTATCAAAAATAAAGTTATATTTTATAAACGTAGGGCAACACCTTTGGGCAACATCTAACCAAAAAACCGCAGGTAGATGCCCATTTTTGTCTCAAAAAAACGTGTTGCCCACCGTTTTTTGAGCAACACCAGAGCAACAACCCAATAGAAAAGGAGTTCGCATGAGCAAGTATGCGAGGTATTCCATATGGCTGGCTAAGGCGATTATTGCTATCGCTGCCGTGATTGCGTTCGTGAAGTTTTTCATGACATACGAGGACGTGTATGCGGCAATGTTCGCTGCTGACGTAGCCGTGTTCATAACTGTTGTCATAAACGAAAGAATGTTTGAGCTAAAAAGGCGAATCGAAATCATCGAGAGCAAGCAGCGCGGGTTCATGTCGTTTGAAACGGCGATTGCCGCCGAACAGCTCGACTGCAAAGAGCGCGTGGATAACCTCATCAAGACGCTTAACGGTGATGGGCAATGAACGACTATCAACCGCTAGCCCTGAGCTTTGCTGAGGAACTATCCGATCTAAAGCGCCGATACGAGAAGCTAGAGCGCAAGCACGCCGACCTAGAGCGCCACTGCCGAGGGCTTGAAAGCAAGCTATCCAAGACGCGCGACCGCATGAAGATGTACCGCGAACGCTGTAAGGCGTGGGAGAGGGCGCTAAACGATACGAACGAACTGTACAGATCGTTCCTACGCGAAGCAGGCTACACGGGCGTTGCTAAGGCTTTTGGCGTTTCGGTATGTATGGCGAACATCCGCAAAGAGGTAGCGCCGACTTATCCGAGCGCCGATTGCGTGGAACTGCGTCCCAAGATTCTCAACCGCACCTCTTCCCCAGAGGTGGACAAAACCGAATAACCGATTTCCAGCGCGTACATGGCGTAGTTTTGGCTCGACCTACACCGACTAGGGGTGGGCGATTATCGCGCCGTCAGCGCTGCCTTAGCAAGCGAGAACGACATATTTCAGAGAGGAAGAATATGAACGTAATCGAACTCGGTTACAACTACCGTCTCAAGCGCTGCGATTCCATGAATTGGGAACTTGAGCATTTCCACTTGCCGATGCTCCATGGAAAGCCAACGTCCGATACGCCCAAGTGGATGAAGACGGGTCGTTTCTATCAAAGCCTTAGCGCCGCCCTCTATGCCGTCTACGGGCTGGTGCTGCGCCAAGACGAGGAAGGCGCTTTCCAAATCATGCAAGCGCTCGACCGCGCCGAGAAGATTGAGCGCGATCTAAAGGCCGTGGCGGTCGATTTGACCAAGTTGCAGTAGCGACACAACGAAAGAAAGGAAGAAACCAAATGAAAATCTATCTACCGAATGATGCCGATGGGAACGTTATCCCATCGAACGTCAAGGTAATGTACGAGAAGGACGGCTCCGTAATACACGTTGACGATATGATTTACCTTGCCATCTCGAAAAAGTGGCGCGTTCTTTCGGGGCCACTTGCGCTCGAACCGAGCCGACTCTATCTCAACAAGCCCGACAGCCTAGAGCAGCTGGCAGCTGATTTGGATAGATTAGCCAACGACCCGGAAATGGTAGCTTGCACGTATCTCAATCGTGACAAACAAAACTGCTGTGGGTGCAAGTTCAAAAATAGTCTGGATGACTTCGGGAACCGAAATTGCACCAAATCGTTTTTACGTGACGTTGCCACCCGCGTCCACCGTCTGTGCGGTGATGCCGAGTGAGTGTCAAGGCCATAGACAACGCCACCACCTGCGAGCAGTATGTGGTCGCTAAGCTCAAATCGGATGAAGCAATGATTAAAAGAATGAACGAAACAGTCATGGAGCTCAATTGCGAGATTAAGAAACTCGAAGCCGAGCGCGATAGCAAGATAGCCAAGTTCATTCGTGAAACTGGAAGAAAAGAAATCGTCCATCGTTCACGAAGCTGGTCAACTTACGACGAATCAGTCATTAGCGATGGCAAAATCAAAACCTTTGAGGTTTGGGCAAAGGACTATGTCGATAAGTATCCATTCCCCAAGTTCATGAAACAGGACGAGTTCATTCGTGAGTTCATGCCTGAGCTATCTGAGATTTACACCGATTTGGTTGCTGAAGCCAAGTAGGAAGACGAATGAGTGTCGAGCTGCCAAAAGACACCGAGGGCCGCGAGATTCCGCTGGACACCCAAGTACTGTACGACAGTGATGGAACCGAATTTTTCACTGACAAATTCATGTATATACGTGTGACCGATGAATGGTGGTTCTTTGGGCATTTTGGTTCATCGACCTCTACGCATCAAGTCGTAGCGACGAGACTGCACCTCTCACCGCACGACAGCTGGGAGAAGCTGCTTGATGACTTGAACGAGGCAGGTAACGCGCGGTATGACGAGGCTTGCGCCTACTTCCACAGAGACAAAGACGAAGATGGCTGCACATCGTGTCCCGGTGGCGAAGATGGCTGCGCCCGAATTGCCATGCGCGACATTGCATCACGCATTCGAAAATTGAGGGGTGAGGACTAATGGCAAATATCGAGCTGCCCAAGGACGCGGAAGGCCGCGAGATACCTCTAGATACCAATATGCTGTACGACTGTAACGGCGCTTTGCGCAAAGTTTTAAGCTACACATTCAATCCAAGCACTGGTCGCTGGATGATAGAGATCGAGACGCAAATCGACTCAGTTTATCGCTTCCCGGAAGGTTATAGATTAACCCCGCCCGATAGCTGGAAAAAGTTGGAAGAAGACTTGAGCAGGGCGATTGACGTGCCAAAACCAGACAATTTCGACTTTATGACTTGCGGCTATTTCAATAGTGTCGGTAACAATTGCCAAGAGTGCAAAAAGAAAAACGGATTCGATTCTTTTAACTGCAATACGGTTGCATGGAAAGATATCTTGTCCCGCATCCGCAAACTGATGGGTAAGGACGAATGATCGACGAAACCAAATCGAAGCCCTGCCCGTATTGCACTGGCGAGCCCGTGGACTTCGCCGATGATGCGGACTACGAAATGACAATCTTTTGGAAAGGCGTCGGTGAGCCTGTTATCCGCTGCAACGAGTATCCGTATAGCGTCCTCACGCCCAACTTCCAATCGCGCCGTATTTTCTTCTGCCCGATTTGCGGTCACAAGCTGACGAAGGAGGACTGATGGACGAAATCAAGCTGAAGCCGCGCCCGTTTTGTGGTAGTTCAGACGTTGATGTACGCCCGGAAGGTAAGAGGGATGACGGCAAACCATGGTGCGTATATTACATCTACTGCAATAACTGTGCATGCGATGGGCCACTTATCAATACTAGTGGCCACAACGTTGCCCATGAGGCTGCCCGCGATGCGTCGATCGACCTGTGGAACCGGAGGGCGAAATGACAGCCAAGGCATCAACCAAATACAAGGTCAGCAAGAAGGCAATCAAGCGCTACCTAGCCGACCATGACCTCACGCAGAAACAGTTGGCACAGATGGCGGGTATCACGCCCAGTGCACTCAGCGCCCTCATTCGTTGCCAGCGTGACATGCGCGTGGGCAACTTGTTCGCGCTCGCCGACGCGATGCGTATGGATCCGCGTGACCTTGTTGAGAAGGTGGACGAATGAGCTACGAGATAACCGAAGAAGCCCAGATAGCCGCCGACTACACAAAAGCCGTTAGCAGGCTAGTGGAGGATCGAGAGGAATGGATTGACTCGTATCACCCGGAGTACGAGAAGATGCCCCGCGAACTCAGCAAGACGAACGTTCTGAACAGCATCCGTGCGGCGCGTGTCTTGCTGCTCAGGCTCTATAAGATGGTGGAGGTGGATGAATGATTACCGATGAAAAGCGCCGCGAGGTTGCCGAGAGGATGCGCGGATATGACGTTTCCGAGTTCAAAGAATCGGCGATAGTTCCGTTTCTCGACTGCCTTGGAGTCGGCTATATGAACTGGCGCGAAGTTTTGGACACTCTTGCCGACCTAATCGACCGCCCGGTATACAGACCCGTCATACCGAATGCAACGGAGGGCTATGTGTTTTGCCCACAATGCGGTGCGGAAATCGGCGAGTACGGCGTACCGAACTATTGCCATAGCTGCGGGGTGGCGATTACCAATGGTTATTAACGACAAGGAGCGCCGCAATGTGGCGGCGCGAATGAGAAACCAACTCACATACATGCGAGAAAACGGGGAGTACTACAAAAACGACCTCGACCTTGTGGAATGCGGTAACAGCGCCTATCGCAACATCGCGGACTCCGTGGAGAAATACAGCAACAACTTTGTTGGCTATTACGTCCCTATCGTCGAAAGGCTCGCCAATCTAATCGACATTCCAACATGCGTCATGACCGACGTTGGGGGCGATTTCGAGAACTCATTCAAGTGCTCCAATTGCATGAGCGAGTTCGACTTGCCCGACTTCGATCGGTATCCGTACAAGCGTTGTCCTGAGTGCGGGGCGGTGGTGCTAAATGCAGATTAAACCAGAGCTAGAGAAGCAGATTTGCCACCTTCGATATGCCATAAAGGATGCATACGAATGCGATTTCAGGGGCGCGGCGGCACCGTGCTACTACTTTAAAGCGCTCACTGGTAACCAAAAGGCTATCGGTGCATCGTGCGCAAAGTGCCGCGCGGAACGCATGGCTGTTTTCAATGACCACAATATCGAGGTTGACTGCTACACCCTCATGATTATCGACTTCCTGAAAACGGTAGGCGTGGAGGTGGAGGATGCCTAAGACCAAGCGCACCATCTACTTAGTTACCGATTACGGCGGCGAATATGAGGACGCGTGGGAGTGTCCCTACATGGCGTTCGACAACGAGCAGGACGCGAACGAATGCGCTGAGAAGCGCAAAAAGCGAAACCAATACGAATCCCTCGAAAATACTAAGTATGTGTGGGACGGATACGTTTCGTCAGTGGTCAACGCTATCCCCGTGCTCATGGACGAGCCGACTTGTGAGAACGTCTACGCGAATTTACCGGGCTATTGCGACAACGGCTTTAAGTGCTCGGTATGCGGCGAAATCGTCGAGGACTATGAGGGGTATCGCATAACGGGCACGTTTAACTATTGCCCGAAATGCCGTAGGAAGGTGGTTGAGGGTGGACATTAAATGCCCCTGCTGTGGCGAATACCTAGACCCAATCTTTTCCCGCATGGGAAACCCAATGTTTGTCTGCCGAAAAAACAAGCCCATCCTACGTGCGCAAAAGCACTACTGCTCGTGTTGCGGCTCGACTGTCGTAATCGTTGAGAAAGAGAAATAGAAAGGAACCCAACAAATGAATATCACCCGTCGCAAGGTCGCGTTCGTCGCGGCCTTAATTGTATCCGTCCTGGCTATCGTTACGGTGTGCGGTCTGACTGGCTGCACCGAGCGCGGTCAGGTTAGCTACAACCTGTCCCAAGATGCCGACAACTTCAACGTTCGCCGCCGAGTGACCGTTATCAACATGCGCTCGGACAAGGTGCTGTTACAGATGGAGGGCTGTCTTTCCATCAAGACCGACCCGGAAACCAACGAGTTGAACATTATTGCCGAGCTGCCCGACGGCGAGTACCAGAAGCATTTCATCTACTTGAACGATTGGACTATGTACACGGTGGAGCAAGTCGATTCCACTAAGACCGACAAGTTCAACTATGAGTTCAATTTCCTGCCGCAGGAGCTGCCCGGCGTGAAGATCACGAGCAAGGAGTAGCGATGTATTCCGAGGAAAGCGAAGCTGCCCTTGTGTTGCATCAGGCGCTGAGCAAAACCCAGACCGTAAAAGACCTGTACACGCCAAAAGGGGACTGTAGAGGTTGCGGCGAGTGCTGTTCGCGCTTTCTTCCCATGAGCGAGTTCGATATGCAACGTCTGTGCAACTACGTTCGCAAGCACCACATCAAGCCGCAAGAGCGCGTGGCCCGAGGAATCGATCTCATGTGCCCATATCTAACGGATACCAAGGAGTGCGCCGTGTATCACGCACGCCCCGAAGTGTGCCGCACGTACCGCTGCGATAAGCATGTGCGCGGTGAATTGCTCGGCTTCTATGGATGCGACAGCGCGGAAATATGCGACATGTACGCGGTTGCAGGCGTATTGGAAATGTCAAATGACGATTTGCGCAAAATAGCAGACGAGCTAGAAGAACATACGGAGGACTAGATGAAAGTCTCACCCAATATCCAAGTGATTAAAGCCCATTTCGACAGCCCGAAGCTCAAGCCCTCATACGCTCATGGCGTGGGCGATGCAGGCTGCGACATGCGAGCCAACATCACGGAACCTAAGACCATCTTCCCAAGCGAGATTGTTAAGTTCGGTACTGGTATTCACCTTGCCATGCCGCGGGGCATGTTTGCGTTGCAGGCTATTCGTTCGGGATTGTCCATCAACTACGGATTACAGCTCGCCAACGCGCCCGGCATCATCGACAGCGACTATCGCGGCGAGATCGTGTGCGCCTTGGTAAATATGAGCACGGAGCCATACACCGTGGAACCATTCGAGCGAATCGGTCAGCTCATTTTCTTAGCGCACTATTCTGTGGCATTCGAGGAAGCGGACAAGCTGCCCTCGACCTCGCGCGGCGATAGCGGTTTCGGTTCATCGGGGAGGTTCTAGATGCCGTGCCAAGCAAATGGGCGCTGCGCGAACTGCAAGCATGCAAAGCGCATAATCATCGAAAGCGCGTGGCCCCCTGAACGAAAGGACTGCGGCCTTATGTGCTGGCTCAATCCAGACGATAGGCAGTTCACGAAGCCGTGGCGCGGGTGTCCCGAATGGGAACCAAAGAAGGTCGAGCAATGAGCGACCATCCAGAGTGTGGACTGTCGTATGAGCAGATTCAGTCTATCGCCAATAAGACCAATAGCCAGAAGAACGTGTTCCGCAAAGCCGTCCGCGCCGTCGGTTTCCTCGAAGGTTTCGGTGCGCTCCTGTGGACGCAGGTAGGCCCCAATCTAGCGGACGAAGAAGTAGCGGAGTTCGAGAAGCGCGTAGCGGAAATCGCCGCGTATATCGGCCTGCCGCCACGGGAGGTGGATGTTGAATGAGCGGAACGAAAAGCCCCAAGACACAAAAAGCAATGGAGCTGCTGAAAGACGAGCGCCTGACCGCCAAGCAGGTAGCCATGAGGTCTGGTATAAGCGAGCGCCATGCCCGTAGGTTGCGCAACCAGATGGAGGTGGAGAAGTGACCAACACAAAGAGAATGAAAGCTATCTGCACAAGAGCAGAAGTTTCTCGCACCATCGTGAAGTACACGAACATTAGCGCCATTCAAGAAGAAGAATACGTTGACGCATTGCTCGAGGTGAGCGTTGACGATGGCAGCGCATCACTTGATATGCGATTTCCTATCAATGATGCTCCCAAAATCGGCGATACGTTCATTATCGAGGTGACCCCATGCAAGTAATGGGAGTGGAGCTTGAGGACAATGACCACAAGGTTTTGACCTACGATTCCGACTGCCCCCGTCACTATCTTGGTGACGGCTTTATCACCGCCACCCGCGCCATGCGCTCCGCTATCAAGCAGTGGAGGGACGAGTTCACGCACTCGGCAATCATCGTCTGGTGGTGGTGCTGTGCGTTCAAGTATATCTGGCGCTGTCTGTCCAAGGGACAAACGCTGCCCGACATAGACAAGGCCATAGACTGCTTGCAAAAGCTGCGCAAGGAGGTGGAGCCGATATGCTCGAATCATTCTGGCTCGGCCCCATGCGTAGGTGATACCAAATGAAGTTCGTAGGATACAAGGTCACGCGCTCGGATGGAGTGACCTACCCGTCCATTTCGGCGGCTGCTCGCGCAAACCGCATTGCCGAGACCACGATGAAGCGCTATCTCCGCAGCGGCAAGACGACCTATAGCGGCTTCTCGTTCAGCGTCTCGGAAGAACAGACCCGCCTAGGGCATGAGTGCCTGAGCGAGCCTGCAGTTTGCCCCATGTGCGGAAGGAACACGTACAACGTTACCGGCTTCTGCCAGTACTGCTACCGTGACGTGTGTGCTCTCAACCGCAAGGAGGACGCATACAGGGCGGCTAGCGTCTATGCCTAGCTCGATGTGCCCCATATGCGGCAAGCCCTACTCTGGCGCGTCATGCCCACGCTGCAAACGTGTCTCTCGTTCGTCTCGCTCGCACTCTAAGCGCTCCCAGAGTCAAGAGAAAGCCCGCAAGCAGGCGAACCCGTGGCGTTCCGAGTACTCGCGCAAGGAATACAAGACCGCCCGTCAAATCGCAATACAGCGCACTGGTGGACGTTGCGCGGCGTGCGGCAAGGTGTGCGCCAAGCGTCGCGGTTCGTCCTGGCTACTTACCGGCGCGGGCGTTCACCATATCCGCCCCCTCTCACAAGGTGGAGGGAACGGCGCGGATAACCTCGTGCTGCTTTGCGTCTCGTGCCATAACCGAATTGATGCCGCCAGACGTGCGGTAGAAAGGTAGCCCACGTGGATATGTTTATTGATGCCGTCATAACTGCATGGCTGATGAGCGGCATAGTGTTCGGAATAATGACCGTTGCGTTTTTCGTTATCGCGTTCATCGTTCGTATTCTTTAAAACAAAATAGATGCCGCCTGACGTGCGGCAGGAAGGGGATAAATTGATCGTTAACTCCGTTGTCATAGCCCTTGTAATAACAATCATCGTCGGCGTTGCGCTGCTGCTTGTCATTAACGCTGTCGAGTTCTTCTTTTACGTTCGCTTTGCCTACCGTCTCATGAAGCGGATAGATTAAGACCCTTGGAACATGCTCGACGCGGCGCGTGCCCTCGATGTGACCCCAGCGCAAGTGAGAATCCTTTACACCAAGTTCTGCGAAGTCCGCAACTCGTGGCGCAGCCTAATCAATCGAATCAAATAGCGTCTCTCGTTTGCCAAACAAATTGCCCCCGCAGCAACTACGCTACGGGGGCTTTTCTCGTTTATGGGCTTCTCGTTCGTCCCTTGTACTTATTTCGGTGGCTCGATGATATAGTGCGTCTCGTTCGTCTCGCGGTCGATTAGAGCAAGATCGTAACCGTATGCGGCGGCGATTGTCGCCAGCGTCTCGACCCTCACGTTATTTCGCGCTGCCGTGTTGGTTACGTAAGAGCGATTTAAGCCTAGCTCGCGGCTAATATCCGTGGCGGTTTTGTCGCTGTCGTTCATGAGCGCCTTTAGCACCTCGCTATGGCTCACGCGCTTCGTCTCGTTCTCCATGGTCCCCTCTCGTTCTATGCGCTCCTGCGGCGCTTCTTCTTCGGCTTCGGTAGCGTGTCCTCGCGCTTGCATCGGTCGTAAACGTCGAGCGCCCACCAGCCCCAAGCATCGGCCCAGACTTCGGCGTCCTCGTCCATGCGTAGCAGTCCGGCTACGACCTCGCGCTCAATCTCGCCGCTCCATGTGAGCTCGGGGTCTTCAAATTGCTTGTGTTGCAATAGGAACCCGAACGGATGGGTGGATGGGTCGGTAACTATGAGCGACTGGTCGGCCTTGTCGGGCACCTCGAATATCTCAAACGAGGTGCCCTCTAGGTCTGTGTACCGCGCTACGCCTTTTTGGGTGGTCATGGTTCGTCCTTTCTCGTTTGCGAATGGCTTACAGTCTAGCCGTTCGCGCTTATCGTTCCGTCCGTTCTCGGTAAACGGTGCGTCTACTCTTCCTCGTCTTCCTCGCCGAAAATGTTTGAAGTGTACTCTTGCCCAGTAATAACGCTTCTGCTTACGGTCAAGTCCATTCCAAGGACTCGGCTAATCTGGCGTGAAGCATCTTTCATATTGCCGTCTGCGATGCACGCGAGGGCAAGCGCGAAAGGTTCGGTATTGCACGTGTCGCCAATCTTTTTGTCCTCGTGCTCGGCGTGGCTGATGTAATCGTCCCAGAGGTCAAAGTTGCTGCCATAGAAGACAACTTCGCCTTTGCCGTTCTCAATCGTGGTGTACATGTCTGCCCTTTCTTTCGTAAACGGTGCGGCAGTCTGCCAACTCGGTTAAAAGTTGGCAGCGTGCCGAATCGTCTAGTGCCTGCGGTTCCTCTCGTTGATTTTCTCGTAGGCCATGTAGTAGCCATAGGCAAAGCCGACAGCCAACAGGCCGAAGGTGATTAGTGCCAGCTTCCAAACGGGGTAGCTCACAATGTCGAAGAGGTCTACGCCCATCTAGGCCACCACCTTAAGCGCCTTAGCAATGCGGCAGACGCGGCGGCAGGCTTGCGTTAGCGCCCTGGCTTGCACGTCAAGCCATTCCTCGCAGCTGTTCGGCGGAAGCGCTCCGTTACGCTTGCGCTTGAGCGTGGACGGAGGGCAAAGCAGCTTTGCAATATCCTCGTCATAGCAGTAAGAGCAGCCGCCCCAACTGTATTGGATCCAATCGCGCGCGCCATTTAGGGCGATGTGCTCAATTGCTGCCCTCGTTGGCTCGACCTCGTGCGCTTGGTCTGCCAGCGTTTCCGCGATCTCGACTGCGTAGGCTTGCACGCCACGACCCCATGCGGAACGCTCTGGTTTCTCGTTGTAGTCGTTCAGCACTGCCAAATAGAGCTCATGCGTGTTAATATTGCTCATGGTCTTAGTCCTTTCTCACTTTGACCTATGCCCGGCGTTTTGGTGGTACTTACGCCGGGCGTTTTTGTTTTTATGCTGCTCGGCTCGCGTAAAGCTCGCCAATGTTGGTGGAGATATAATCGCCGCGCTCGCTGTCGCGCTTGATCTTGCAACGCTTGACGCTGTCGGCGTAGCCAATGCGGCGCACGGTAACGGACTTTTCCGCGACGCTTACGACCTCGCGGTCGCCGAACACCATACCCGGCTCAAACTGTGCAACCGCGCTCGAACGCTCGGCGTAGTCCATCGCGTAAAGCTCGGCGATTCCTCGCGCCTGCTGCTCGGTCTCGCATGGGTAGCTTTCGCCCTCGGGAGTCTCGTAAACCAGCGGCGTATCGCTCCATGAGATCGTGCCGCACTTTACGCCGTTCATCTCGACAAACCAGTGCCCGGCCTCGCCCCTCGACCTCGTGGCGCTCGCTGCTATTACGCTGCTGTCCTCGGTTACCTCGGGCATGGCCACGCGGTCGCTAGGCTCGACCTGCTCGGTCTGCTCGGTACCGGGTACAGTCATGCCATAACGCGCCCACCATGCCGCTCGGTTATCCTCGCGGCGGCGCTTACGATCTGCCTGCTTCTCTGCGGCGGCAAGCGCCCACTGCTCTTCAAGCTCCGCACGCTTTGCCGCATGAGCGGCGCGATTAACGGCGCTGCGCTCTTCTCGTGTGCTCATGTTCTCATGTCCTTTCGTGGTGGTTGGTGTGCCACCGTTTGCGATGGCTCATTGCGTGGCTACAGTCTGCCACCGTTTACGATGGCACGTCAACAACTTTTTTGAAAAACTTTTCCAAACCCAATAAAACCGCAGTTAGACGCGCATAAAAAACTATTGAGCCACGCCGCTCGGCGTGCGATCGCGAGAGTGAGCGCGTGGATACCAGGACAAAACGCGAGCGCCTACACGATCGCGCACACCACCACGACCGAACGCGCGTATCCCCACGCCCAAGCGCGCACGCCTGCCCACGCAAGCGCACACGCACGCGCCCATGCCCGCACGCACGTGCGCACCTGCGCACACGCGAGCGCGCGCCCCCGCGCACAGGGGGAGGGGGGAGGGTCAAATCGCCACACCACAACTGGCTACCCAGCGTCGGCCCCCTGATTTTTTTACGCGCACGAAATTGGAGCCTGTTACGCAACTGTTACGGAACGGGGGAACGCCGAAATACCCTCCACCGAGATAGTGGAGGGAGCGCATTTTGATTGAAAAAAGATGCCTATATTGCGGGAAAAAGTACCTCGCTAAAACGAAAAGAAGCAGGTTTTGTTCCGATAAGTGCCGCGTTAACGCGAATAGGGAAATGATTGTTGTCTCTAGAGCGCCGAACACCATAACCGTGGACACCATAGTCAAGAGCGCTGTGATTATGCGCGGTGACGCGGCGTTTTTCGATGCTGCGGCGCAGCGTGGGCCTGTGAAGTACCGCAAGGCGTGCCGAGATATCAGCGAAACGGTAATTGAGAAGCTAGCGGAGTGGGGCTTATGAGGGGACGTAAGCCCGATGCGCTCGCGGTAAGGCGCGGGGCGAGCACTGCCGATATTTCCACTACTACCGCTGTGACAGTGGAGGAAGGGGCGTTGGTAAAGCCCGAAAGCGTGTCGCTCGACCCGTATCAAAGCGAGATTTGGGACACGCTTGTTGGGACGGGCGCTGCTTTTCAAGAAGCAGATTCGCCGATGCTACAATCGCTGGTTTTCAACATAGCGATAGTGGAGGACTGCCGAAAGCACATCTATGACGAGGACGGCACCATGCGCGTCATCAGTCAGGACGAGGACGATTACGGCAATGTCGTTGCTAGGGCGAACCCGTATATCAAAATCATGAACGATGCCGAGAAGCTGGTCATGAAAATGTCGCAGGAGCTTGGCCTTACTAGGTTCGCCCGTGCGAGACTCGGTTTGACGCAGGCGTGCGGTCAGGCGGCGCAAATCTCCGTAGCGGAGCAGATAGATAGAGCTATCCGTGGTAGGTCGTGAGCTACCACACCCCGTTTAAGAAGCTGAGCAAGGCTGGCGAGTTTCAGGTGGAGCGCACGCGCGTTTTCGCCGAGACGTTCCTTACGTATGCTGGCGAATCAGATCTATGCGGCTGCCCATACAAGGTCACCGAATGGCTCATGAAATACATCTGGCGACCTTTGTTCGGCACTGGTAAGATTGACAAGAAAACGGGCAAGTTTAGGCGGCAGTATCGCCGCGCCCTTATTGGAGTCCACCGCGCATTCGGTAAGTCGCAGCTGGCGGCGTGCTTGGTTCTGACCATCGCAACCATGGACGCTATCCCGAACGGTCAATACGGCATCGTGGCAGATTCCAAAGAGAACACCGCCATGGTCAAGGGCTATATCGCCACCATCATCAAGGCGAACCCGACACTCAATGCACAGTGGAATGTCTACAAGGACGTTATCCGCAACGAGCAGACGGGGCAGGAGATACACGTCTACCCCTACAAGGAAGCGGCGTTGCAGGGCAAGCACTTCCACGTTCTCATCGGCGATGAGATTCACGTCTGGCGCGACGATGCCGTTTGGAAAGCTGGCACGTCCGGTCAGGCTAAGGTATGGAACGCCCTCACCATCGGCATCACGACCGCTGGCAGCAACCGTGACGGTTTCCTGTTCAAGCTCTACCAGAAGTTGAAGCGCGATAAGCACGCCTACGTGTGCTGGCTCGGTATCACAGACCAAGACAACCCCGCCGACCGCAGGGTTTGGAAGAAGATTACCGCAGCGGGCCGTATCACGATGGAGGAACTGGAAGAGCAGTACGAATCCGATAAGTTGGAGGACGGAACGCCCGGCCCCGGCTTTGTCCGCTACTACCTCAACCGCACGCCCATGGACGAGGTGGAAGAACCGTTCATGAAGCGCAGGGACGTGACGGCATGCCAAAAGACCGAACGGATGGAAATCGACTGGAACCAATGGTTTTGCGTGGGGCTGGACGGTGCCGTTCGCGGCGATACGCTGGCAATCGTGGCGGCTCAACGCCAAAACGAACGGTGGGCATACGCCGAGTGGTGTTGGGAGAAGCCCGAGAAGGGGAGTTCCGTTTACGATCTCACCGCCGTTGCCGACGTGCTGTTGGAGCTCGCGCGAAAGCCCGGCGCTCCATTCATCTGTGCCGACCCCGCGCGTATGCAGTTTCTATCCAACTGGCTTGAGCGAACGTACGACTTCGACCTATCGCAAGTGCCGCAAACGCCGTCCATCATGTGCCCCGCGTCCGAGCTTCTGGCGCGGGCCGTGTCCACTCATATTGCATCGTTTGGGGATACGCCCATCTTGGCGGCACACTGCATCAACGCCGTGTCGAGCGAATCCAAGGCATACGGTCGCAGGCTCGCGTCCGTGAAGCATGGTCAGGGCTCAAAGCGTATCGACGCTGCCGTAGCGGCGGCAATGGCTATGTGGGCCTACGACAACAATGAGGAAGAGTCGCCCAACGTCTGGACTATCGACGTATAGCGGGGGACGCTGGCGCGAATATACGGGCAACGGGGTTGGAGTTTCATCTTCCTTTCGCCAACCCCGCCCCCTTCCCCTTCCATTTTCTCGCGCGGGGGACAGCGATAGCACCATGCACGCAACGGATAGAAGGAGCGTGCATGTCTCTAAAGAACAGAATTACTGCCGCCGCGTCACGCGCTCTGTACAGCGCTTTTAATTTCGCTGGCGTGCAGCTACCGCCAATCCAATACGACTTCGTGAACTATGACGGCAAGGACGTTTACAGCCGCGATGGCGCGAAGCTCGAAGCCTACTACTCCAATGCGTACCGTGCGTGCATGTTGGCTAAGGCTCGACCGCTGGCGGCTCTGCCAGTCCACGTATATGACCGCGTTGGCGGCGTTAGGAAGCCTACAGCCAAACGCGCCGCGCAAGACCTTGAGCATCTTTTGCGCACCAAGTGGAACCCGCTCATGTCTACGCAGGAGTGTATCCGCTGGCTCAACATGACCAAAGACCTAAAGGGCGAGGCGTTCGTGCGTGTGGAGTGGCGAAATGCCCGTATCGTGGCGCTATGGCCCATGTCTGGTACGCCCGGTATCGAAATCATCCGTGGCGGCTCGCACGTGTTCAACTACGGCGGCGATAAGTTCACCGCACCTGGGCGATACCTAGAGAACGAGATCGTGTGGGTCAAGTCTCCCATCCTCGATTCCGATTGTCTCCACGGTCGCTCGCTTGCCGAGCTTGCCGCTAATGAGGTCGGTTTGTCCGTTGACCTAGAGCGGTTCTACTCGCACATCCTGAACGGCGAGGGCAATTTCCCCGGCTGGTTGGAGACTGACCAAGCGCTCAAAAAGCCTGAGTTCGAGAACGTCAAAAAACAGTTGGAGGACGGCGGCGGTCTGGTCAATTCCGGCAAGATTCGCATCTTCGATCATGGACTGAAATACAAGTCCACCCCCCAGACCATGGTGGACATGTCTCTTGTGCAGCAGGAGCAGTGGATTCTACAGCAGGTCTGCCGAACGCTTTCAGTGCCCCCGCAGGAGGTATTCGACCTTTCCAACGCCACCTATTCAAATATCGAGCAGGGCGCTCTGAACTTTGCCAACAAGACCCTGATGCCCGAGTGTACCGAGATTGAGAACGCTTTCAGCAACGTCCTTTGGAGCATCGGCCTTAAAGACTGCTACGTGCAATTCGATATGAACGGCCTTCTGCGCGGCGGCTACCGAGATCGCATGGAGGGCTACAAGGCGGCTGTTTTCTCGGGCTGGATGATGCCTTCCGAGGTGCGCGCCAAGGAGGACTTGCCGCCCGTGGAGGGTCTGGACGTTCTCTTTATTCCTTCCTCCTACAACCTGCTCAACGCCGAAACGGGCGAGCTGACCATTACCGCCACGCACGGGAAAGACCCCGGCTCTTCTGGCGAGGGTGGAGTGCCCTACAGCGGGGACGGCAACGGCAACGCCATGAACTCAATCCATGAGGACATGGTTGAGCGCATCAGGCAGCGCATCTCCGAAGCGGGAGACACCGAGAAGACCCGCGCTTTCGCAACCAAGGTTCTTAAGCCTTACGCCAACGCCTGCCTGTTGGCGCGGCGTGAGTACGACATCGAAGCCGATATTAAGGAGATTTTCGAGCATGAGGGACATTAACGTTTACGGGTTCATCGGTGACGGCTGGGACGAAACCGATATGACCGCCACCAAGTTCGCCAACGAGCTCAAAGAAGCCAACGGCGAAGCAGTCACCATCCACGTCAACTCTGGCGGTGGAGACGTGTTCGACGCTAACACCATGGCTGAGCTTCTGCGTGCCTATCAGGGCGAGTCCACCTGCATTATCGAGGGCCTTGCCGCCAGCGCCGCGTCCTATTTCGCCCTTACCGCCGACAAGGTGGTTATCGGCGATTCCGCGCTGATGATGATTCACAACCCCTATTCCTTCTCCGGCGGCACCGCCGATGACTTGCGCAAGACCGCCGATTTTCTCGACAAGGTTAAGTCCACCATCGTCAACCAGTACGTGCGCAAGACGGGCAAGGACGAGGGCGCTATCTCTGACCTCATGGATGCCGAGACGTGGTTCACCGCGAAAGAAGCGGTGGAGAACGGCTTTTGCGATTCCATCGTGGATATGGAGCCCGTTGCCGCGTGCATCGACCCCGAGCAGGTCAAGCGATTCAAGAACGCGCCGAAAGACCTGCTAGATACCCCTGCCGTGGTGGACGGAAATGGCGCGGGGGAAACCAAACCCACAATCCCTGTCAGCAACAACGGTGGTAAAGCCGTGTCGGGAGCCGACAAGGTGGAGACGGGAGCCGTCTCGAAAACCGTGTGCGTGAACGGAAAGTTTTTGACGTACTAGGGAGTAGAGAATGCTTTCTTCCATCCAGATTCACAACAAGATCGTGGAGAACCGCGCAAAGCTCGATGCAGCCGAGAAGTCCTTTAACGCTGCCGAGGGCGATGCAAAGGATATCTACCGCGACACCATCAACCAGATTAAGGGCGAGAACAAGTCTCTTGACGAGCAGCTTGCCGAAGCCCTCGATTACGAGGACAAGATTCGTCAGGGCGGCGGTATCCCGCTGGCTGACCCCAACGCTGGCAACAAGGCCAAGTTCAAGCCCAAGAACTTCGGCGAGTTCGTTTTGGGTGCCCGTGACGAGTTCAAGGGTTTGCAGATGGGCACTTTCATTGCCCTCGATGCCTATCAGGACTTCAAGCTGCTCGAGCACACCGAGACCGATTATTCCCTGCCCGAGCAGTACGCCCAGAACCTGCCGAAGCTGGGCATCTACAACACCCTGCCGCGTGCCGTCACCGACAAGGATTCCGTGAGCTTCTATGAGGCCGACCCGACCAAGCTCACCAATGAAGCCGCCACTTGGAAGCCCAACACAACCATCCCCATGTCCGGCATGGCGTGGACTCAGCGCTCCTTCCACATGGAGCAGATCGCAAACGGTATGCCCCTGCTTGAGAACAACCTTAACGACTACAACGAGCTTATGACGCTCGTTAACGGCACCCTGCTCTACATGCAGGAGCTTGCCAAGGGCGCTAAGGTTCTCAACGGCCCCAAGGAGAACGCCGAGACTGGCATTGTCGGCATCCTCAACCATGACGGCATCCAGAAGTTCACCAAGGGCACGACCGACACCATTTCCGATTGTGCCTACAAGATGGCTACTGACGTGTTCCTCACCACTGGCTTTATTCCGACCACCGTCGGTATGCACCCGTATGTCGCCGAGTCCGTCAACCTTGAGAAGGACAAGAACGGTCGTTACATCAACCAGATGGTCAACGGCAAGCTGTGGGCGCTGAACGTGGTCGAGGACTTGAACCTCACCGAGACCACGGGCGAGACCTCTTCCGAGAAGACCACCTACGGCATGATGGTCTACCTGCCCAACGCCGCCACCTTCTACACCAAGATGGGCGAGAAGCTTGAGATCGGTCTGGTCAACGACCAGTTCCTGCGCAACGAGAAGACCATCCGCATCAACGGTCAGTACGGCCTTAAGGTCACCTTCCCTAAGGCGTTCTCCTACCTCACCGACACTGGCGTTGCTGGTCGCTAAGGGGCGTTGCAAATGACTTTGGCACCAGACAGCCGTAAGCGGTTCTCAATCGCCCAATGCACGGACGTGGAGTTCGATGGCAACCCCGATACCGTGACCGTTCGCTATGCGTCTGGTGCCGAGCAGGTGGAAGTGACGGGGGAGGGCGGCAAGTTCACCCTTCCCCTCTCCACCATGCCCGAGCTACTAGACGTTTCTTGGCTCATGCAGGGCGTTACCGTCTCGGCCCAAATCGAGGTCGTGGCGGCTCGCTATTGCACGGTGGAGGACGTTCGCGCCTACCGCGCTGACGAGAACCTGCTCGGAACCGTTGACGATGCAACCATTCAGGATGCTATCGACCGCGCTGAGCATGTGATCGAAAGCGAAGCCCACCGAGTGTTCCAACCCGTCCTCATGCGTGGAGTCACCGACCGTCCGAACTGCCGCACGTCCTCGCTCGTCTTCTTGGGCGAGTTCACGGCATCCGATATGCGCTCGGTCGTATCCGCGAAAGACCAAGACGGCGACCCCGTGAACCTGCGCGTTTGCAACCAATCGCTTTTGGACGTGCGCGATTTGGGCGTTAACAAGTTCGCCGAGGTGGTGGTGGAGTGCGGAATGAAGCCCACCCCGCCCGAGGTCAAGAGCGCGGTCGTTTCGCTTGCCGCATGGTACCTCACCGACCACGCAATGCCCGATAACGCCACGTCCGCCAGTACCGACCTGGGCTTTATGCGCTTTGTCGTTGGTGGCGTGGACGGTGCTGCCACCTCGATTCCCGAGGTCAACGCCGTAATCGAGCGCTACGGACTTCGAGATTTCAAGGTGCGATAGATGGACGCGAACCTGTTTTCAAAGTGCATCGAGCGGGTGGAGCAGGACGTTAAGGCGGCTCTGGTCGATATGGAGCCGCACCCCTACATCTCCATCGGCGGTGCCAAGACCCAGCAGCCGTTCGAGGTTCTGGTGCGCGAGATCGCAACGGATTACTCCATCGAGGACGTTGTAACCAACACATACATGGGCGTATCGCGCGGCGGCTACTCCATCACGTTTTCGGTGGGAGTGGAGCTGTGGGCTAAGACCGCAGACCTCGTGAAGTCCACTGCCACCGTGCAGGAGTGGATGGCGCGAATTATGTCCTCCATCGCATCCGACAAGACGCTGGGCGGTCTGTGCGACCACGCCCAGCCCTTTATTTCGTCCGTTGGCACCGCTCCATCGGGCAATTCGTACATGGCATCCATCGAGGGCGGTGTCCGCATCAAGGCGGCTATCGACCCCGTAATCGACTAGGAGAGCAACTATGGCACTCAACCCCTCTATTGGCCTTGCCGCTATCGCAAAGCAGAAAGACCGCGACACCCCCGCAACCGCCCCCACCTTTATGCACGGTCTTACGGGCGGCTCCCCGTTCGGCGTGTCCCGTTCCATCGCCACCACCGACGTTACGTGCGGCTCCCGTGCCCCGTCCGATGCTCGCGTTGACTCCATCGAGGTTACGCCCAAGATTGAGTCTTTGTGCTATCCCGATGTTCTCGGTATGTACCTGCTTGCCGCGTGCGGCAACGTCAAGACTACCCCCGTCGCTGGCAAGGGCGATGCCGCATCCGGCTACTACACCCACGTGTTCACGATGGGTTCCGTCCTTGATTACTTCACCATCTGGTCTCAGATTGGCATGGACGGCTTCACCCGCGCCGACGGCTGCAAGTGTGACGAGCTGACCTTTACCGCCACTGGCAACGAGCATCTTGCCATGTCCGCATCTTGGCAGGGCATCGACGGCGAGGTCGGTCTTACGTCCATCCCCGGCAGCGTTCAGGCATCCTGCTTTGGCGGCAAGTACACCACCACGGACTGCGATTTCAAGATTGACGCTTCTGGCTCCACCCCCGCCGCCGCGCTCGTCTCCGAAGCAACGTTCACCATCAAGAACAACGTATCCGGTCTGCGTTCCCTCGGTCGCGCCACCTCCCGCGAGATTGCCGAGGGCAAGTGCCAGTTCGGCGTGAACGTCACCACCATCCCCGAGAATCTGAAGGAGTACCAGAAGCTCATTACCGGCTCTGCGACCTCCACCAAGATTTCGGGCAAGGTCGTGTTCGGCAGTGTGTACGCAAAGTTCTATCACACCGACGATCCCAAGCAGACGCTTGAGTTCTCCGCTAACCACCTGCCCTTCACGGCAGACTTCCCCGAGCTTGACCCCTCCGGCAACGAGGCATCCATTCAGTTCAGCACCGATAACGCCATCGTATCCGGCGCGAGCGAGTCCCCGATGACCATCACGCTCACCAACAAGGTCGCTTCTTACAAGTAACGAACGGCGGTCATAGACAACCAAACGGGCGCGGCTACGGTCGCGCCTTTTTCATGCCGATTCAGCGGGGGAACGGGGCGCGATTATCCACGCCAAGCCGTTTTGAAAGGAGAACCGCAATGGCAAACGAAATCTTCCGATTTGAGAACCCCGATACTGGCGAGGAAATCTATAGGTGCAAGACCCGTCAGGGCGCACTGAACCGCGCCAAGCTCTATCTGTTCAAGGGCGCTGACCCCGTTGGCAACATGCAGACGAATATCTGGATTGCCCTTTGGGGCTTTCTGAGCGCCAAGGCAGCTGGCAACCCCGTGGTGGAACTTCCCGCCCCGCGCCAGATTACGCAGGACGTAGTTCTCGACCTCATGGACGAGGTGACCGTCTATTACGACTTCGAGATGGACGAGGACGGCGCGACCGAGGACGGCACCGAAAACCCTACGGAACCCTCGGACGAGTCCTAATCGCGCTAGGGCGCTTCTCGGGGTCTGGCGTACGCGAGCTTATCGACCTCGCGTACGACTTCCCAAGCGTCTTTGACCAGATGCTATTCGACATGGAGCTGGTGCAGGCGCTCGAAGAAGCGAAGAACGGCAAGCCGTGGAGAAAGCCGGGGGAGTCGATAGGGGACGCGCGAGATCGTCTTAAGGCGCAGCGCGAAAAGGCGAAAAGGGAGATGGAGCAATACAGGGAGTGACCCTTGTACACCATCGAGATTCAAAACCTAGACGAGACGATTGCCGCGCTCAACCTAGTGGACAAGAAAATGGCGAAGCGCCTAAAGCAGCGCATCGTCGAGATAACCAAGCCGACGCTCAGCAAGGCGAAGGGATACGCGCACGTGGGTTCCAACCCCACGGGCGCTTTCGCCAACTCGCTGTCGCTTAGGCAGCGTCAGAACGGCGTTGTGTTCATCTCTAGCGACCCGGGCGGCGGCGTTATCGAGTTCGCAAACCCCGGCGCAATCATCCTCACGGGCAAGCGTGCTGGCAGGCGTGCTGGCGTTCCCCACACGGGCGATACGCCGCGTGCGCTGCTCAAAGCAATCCTCGAAGACGAGGAAAACATCATCGAACAGGTTAATGACGAGGTGGCGCAGGTCGCTGATTTGGTGGGAGCCGAATAATGGGCAAAGCGTCAATCACAATCGCCGTAAACGCCAGGTGGAACGGCAAGCAACTAGATAATGCGGAAAAGGCTCTTCGGCGGCTAACCACGCTGTCGGCGGCTAGCTCTAAGTCCACCACTGCTGATTTGGTGAAGCAGGGCGGTGCGTGGGCAGAGCTCGGCGGCAAGATTTATAACGCTGGCGTTAAGACCGAGAAGGTCGGAAAGATGCTCACGCAAAGCGTCACCGTCCCGCTGGTCGCTATCGGCGCATACGCCGGAAAAACCGCCGTCCAGTTCGACACCGCCATGGCGAACGTTCGCAAGACCACAAATCTATCCAACGAGGAAATCGAGAAGCTGGCGCAATCCGCCCAGAACCTTTCCACCAAACAGCCCGTCACGGCTGAAACGCTGCTGAATATCGAAGCCCTCGGCGCACAGTTGGGCGTTGCCCATAGCAAGCTCGAATCGTTCGCAGAGGTCGTTAGTGGTCTTGATATCGCCACGAACATGGACTTCGAGACCGCTGGCAAGCAGATGGCGCAGTTTGCCAATATTACCCAAATGAGCCAAGACCAGTTCAAGAACTACGGCTCCACTATCGTTGACTTGGGCAACCATCTGGCTACTACCGAGTCTGATATCTCGAACATGGCGTTGCGTTTGGCTGGCGCTGGCACCGCCGCCAAGTTCTCGCAGGCTGATATCTTGGGCATGTCTGGCGCTATGTCCTCGCTCGGCATTAGGGCTGAAGCAGGCGGCTCCGCTATGACCCGCATCATTCAGGACATTTCCAAGAACGTAGCCAAGGGCTCGGATACAGTGGAGGAATACGCCCGTGTCGCTGGCATGAGCGCCGACCAGTTCGCCAGTGCGTGGAAGAGCAGCCCCATGGAAGCCCTCGAAGCATTGGTGGAGGGCTTGAAGCGCACGAGCGATTCCGGCGAGGACATGAACGTCACGCTTGAAAAGCTCGGCATCAACAACATCCGTAACTCCGATACCATGCGCCGTTTGGCTGGCGCTGGCGATTTGTTGCGCAATTCGGTAGACCGCGCCAACAACGCATGGAAGCAGAACACCGCGCTCCAAAACGAGGTTGACCAGCGAAACGAGAGCTTGGCATCGCGTTTACAGGTGCTAAAGAACAAGGTTGACTCTATCGCTATCTCCATCGGCAGGCCGCTTACCAACGCCGTTATCTCAGCGCTCGAAGCGTGCGACCCGCTCATTCAGGGCGTGGGCGACCTTGCCGATGCTTTTTCCAAGATGGATACGGGACAACAGCAGTTCGTTTTGGCAATGGTCGGTATCGCTGCGGCGGCTGGCCCCGTGCTTACCGTGCTTGGCAAGCTGGGGCAGGGCATTGGAACCGCTGTAACGGCAGTCGGTAAGGGCGCTCAAGACTTTGGCGTTTGGAAAGATGCTCTCGTCACCACCGATGGCGCTCAAATGCGTGCATATGCGTCTGCCGATATGCTGTCCACCAAAATGGGCATCGCCGGCAACGCCGCCGCAAAGGCCGCTGGTGGAGCCGACAAATATGTTGCCGCGTGGCAGGGCTACTACCAGACCTCGCAGCGTGTAGTCGATCTAGAGGGCAAGTACGCCACGGCTGTAACCAAAAGCTCTACGGCGGCTGACAAGGCCAAGACCGCCGTTGATAAATATAAAGAAGCAGCCAAGCTTGCGGCATCGGCAGACGAAGAGGGCAAGGCGGCTGCAACCGAATACGCTTCTATGCTGAAAGCGAAAGCTGACGCAGCGAATAGAGCAGCTAAAGCATCTGCCGATAGCGTCAAGTCAATCAAGGACGAGATCGACGTTACGACCAAGGCCCGTGATACTTACGGCAAGATGGTGGACGAGTGGAGCGGCAGCACCAAGGAGACCGCCAAGGTCGCCAAAGAGATTGCAGACGCGAACAATAAGACCAAGACGAGTGTTCTTGATTCTGCCAACGCACTAAAGAAGCAGACAGAAGCGGCAAAGCTAAGCGGCGGTGCCATGAGCACACTCGGCAGCGGTGTGAAAACCGCCGCCACTGGCTTTAAGAACTTTGCCGTCGGCATCGCAACGGCTATTGGCCCTCAGCTCGCGTTTGCGGCGGCAGCAACCGCAATTGGCGCAGCCGTTGGCTATTTTGTTGACAAGGCCGCAAAGGCAAAAGAGTACGCCGACCGCATGAACAGCGCCATGCAGTCTGGCGAATCCATCATGGCTAACGCCGCCCGAAGCGCGGAAGGTTTCGGCGATGCGATCGGAAACGTCGAAATTGACGCTGATTCCGTGACGCAAAGCCTTATCGACCTCAATAAATCAATCGGTGATACGTTTACCGAGGTGGAGACAAGCGGTGCCAAGCTCGACCAGTACGTATCGACCATTAGTGACCTTGCGGGAAAATCGAACCTCAGCTCCACTGAGCAGTACCGTCTTGCCGAAGCGGTGAAGGGCTACAACGAAATCACGGGTGAATCCGTATCCGTGACCGATGCTGAGAACGGCAAGCTATCCGAAAGCACCCAGAAGCTACAGGAGAACGCCGAGAAGTGGAAAGCCAACGCAGAAGCCAAGGCTCTTTCCAATGCGGCATCCAAATATCTTGAACAGGAGATTAAGACTCAGGGCGAGCTTACTCTTGCCACCGATGCCTATAACGAGTCAAAGGCGAAGGGAGAGAGGCTTAGTAGAGAGGCGATGCCGCTCTGGAACAACTACAATAACCTCACCCAAGAGCAAAAAAACCATCTTGCCGACTTGACGGGTCAGATTGAAGATACCGCCAAGCAGACCAAAGAATACAAAGACAAGATGGATGAACTCAGCAGCGACTATACCTCCGCAGCTGAAAAGGCGGCTTACTTTGAGACTAAGGCGGCAGCTGCACACGCTGGTCTAGACGAAGCAGCCCAGAACAGCGCCGCTAAAATGGCTGCATCCATGGCGACGATGGGCGATAGCGTCACTAAGGCTATGGACTCCGCTGGTATCAACGTGACCGATTTTGCCGTTAAGCTGCAAGAAGCTGGCGTTACGTCCGAACAGCTGAACAGCATCAGTTCAGAGAACTTTGCATTAATGGTCGCATCGTGCGGTGGAGACATTGACACGCTGATTGGCGCGATCAAGAACTACAACGACACGGAGATGAAGGACAAGAATAGCGAAGCGAACGTAAAGGGCAACGGCGTTGACGGAAGGGCTAAAAAGGGAGCGGAAGATACCACAAGGGCTATCAACAACATCCCGACCAGCCATAACACGCATCTCTCAGCAACGTCCGATACGTCCGCTATCAACAGTTTCGTTGGCGCTCTCAGTACCGTCCCGAGACGTGTAACCACTTACGTTGACCAAATCATCAGCTCTAGGAAGGGCAACGCCGCAGGCGGTATCCGACCCCACGCGGCAGGCGGCGTGATGATGCGATACCACGCAAACGGCGCTATTGCGAATCGCCCTGGGGCTGGCGTGCCGTTGGATATCGTGGGCGAAGCTGGCGCAGAAGCAATCGTTCCGCTCACCAACCGCAAGTACTCGCGCCCGTTCGCTCGCACCATCGCCGAGCAGATGAAGCAGGTGGGCGGCGGCGTGTCCTCGCAGGTAGTCAACAATTACACCCTCAACATCGACGGCTCCACCATTCGCGGCAACGATCGCGCCAAGGAGCTTATCGAGGCTCTCGTGAGCGAGCTGATTTAACCGATACGGGGGACTGATGCCATATCTACTTCTTTGATGAAACAAGGAGGTAGGTATGGCTTTAGGTAATTACGTTTCTGGCAACAGTAACGGTAAGTACAACTGGTGCTCCTACATTGACATTTGGGAAAACGCGCACGCTTCTAACGATGATAAAACGTCTCTCCATATCGAGCTTGGCTACTGGACGCGCTACGCAATCGACGTTTACGCGAGCGGACACCTAGACCCGAATGACACCAACTGGAGCGGTTCGCTACAGTCATGGAACAACAGCGATTGGGTGAAGATCGCAGTTACGTCTACCGATGTTGACGTGTGGCGCGGTGAAAACGACCAGACCTATTCATGCAACGGCAAAATTTGGACTACTGGCGGTTTCGCGCCGGGTACGTCATGGTGCAGCGGTTCGTACACGGTCAAGGCGCATCCTCGATACAAGCCCGACAAGCCCACTAACCTTACCGTGGAAAGCTCCACCGATACCGTCCAGAAGCTCAAAGTCACGCTCCCCGAAAAGACTGGCTGGAAACTCTACGACAACGTAAACTTCTACCGCCACACGGACAACGGCGATACCGAGCAGCTATACCACGGCACGCCCGTCTCCAACTACACCGATAGCACCACCGCTGCTGGACACAAATACACCTACGATTGCCGCGTGCAGAACGGCGATAGCGCCAGCTTGCTTTCCGACCAGTCAAACGTGGTGACCATTTACACAAGCCCCGTTGCGCTAGGCAGGCTTGAACTAATCAAGACTGCCGAGAACAAGGCTCAGCTTAAGGGTTACGATGCCCCGCTTTGGTGTGACGGCTATCAGTTCCAAGTGACGAAGGATAACGGCAAGACGTGGACTAGCGTCACGCTCACGAGCGATTGGGTGGACGAGAACGCGCCTGCCGGAACCATCGCGTACCGCGCACGCGCCTACAAGCTCAAACCCATTAACGGCGCTGGCGATACGATCTACTCGCCGTGGACTTCCACCAATTCCATTACCACTATCTGCCCACCGAACGCGCCGACCATCAACGGCTTGAAAACCGTATACGCGGCGAACAACAGTAGAACAGCCGATATTTCGTTCTCGTGGGTGCCGAACCACTCTGACGGTTCAGCCCAGACCGCCGCTGAGATACAGACAATCATATATGCTGGTACGCTCCCGACTATTTCCATTCAGGGTGCTACCACCTCATACACGCTGACAAGCGTCGGTATCGGTGACTGCACCATCCGCGTTCGCACGAAGGGTCTCGATGCCGAATGGGGCGAGTGGAGCGAGTGGAAGAACACCAAGGTCGCAAAACTGCCGCAGGCGTACTTCACCTCGCCTTCGACCAATGGTACCGAGGTACAGAAATTGCCGTTTACCGTCACGTGGGAGGTCAACGACCCTACGGGCGTTTCGTATCAGAAGATAGAACTTATCAATAACGGCTATGGCACCATGGCGAGCATCACGCCGTCCACCAGCACACGCTCTTGGAACTTCGACAAGTACGCTATGCTGCCAAACAGACGCTCGTTCACGCTGAAGGGCACGATCCGCAACGGCGCTGGCTTGACGATTGAGTTCACACGAACGTTCTCAACCAGCTGGCTCACTCCTGCCGCCCCGTCCATCAAAATAGAATACACGCCCAACCTCAGCGCGGTTATCAACGTCCGCGCATCGCAGACCGAGTATTCGGTTGAAGGCACAGCCCTTACGGGGCCAATCACGCAGAACGAGGACGGCGTGCTGTTGTCTGGCAAGCTGACCATCGAGAACGGCGCTATCAAGCTGGCTAGCACGGCACCGTCCGTATCGTTCGATATTTCTCGAAAGAACCCCGACCGCACGCTCACGCCGCTGGAAACCAACAAAGGCATCGGCACTGGCATCATCGACCCCTTGCCGCCTTTGAATACCGATTTCGTATACGTGGTGACCGCACGTTCCGAAGCTGGCACGTACATCACGTTCAACGTCCACGCATTTTGTGACTCCGATGGCGATGAAGCCTTCAACTTCGGCGATTCCGCAAACGAATGTCTCCGCGTTGGATTTGACGCTCAGGCGAGCAGGAGCAAGAAGGTATCGGGTAACACGTTCCACTTTGCGCTTGGCAAGGGAGCGTCCCCGCTGCCCATGTTCTACTCCAACGACGATTTGGACATTGACGGCACGCATAGCTACAAGATCCATTCCCTCGATGCCTACAGACGCGCCGAGTTAATCACCGACAAGCCCGAGAACGCCGTGTGCTACTTCCGCAGCGCGTTCGGGCGAATCGCGCGTGTGTACGTGTCCACGTGGAACTTCGGGTACGCCGCCGAGAACTACATGCTGTGGACGATGGGCGTAAGCATGACCGAATGCGTATGGGAGGAACCGCTGCGATGACAGACTGGTGGAAACAGCGCACCGTGCGCGACGTGTACAGGTTCGTCCGCGTGTCCCGCGCAACTGGCAACGAGCTGGAAATGCTGCCGATGCTACGCGGCGGCACGATTACGCGAAACAACGATGTGCGCATCCTTGACACCGCCGAGGTCACGCGCGTGGGAAAGTTCGATATCGGCGCTGACCTCGTGCGCGTCTACAGAACGGCAGAGTGGAGGGGCGGGCATTGCGAGACGGTCGTACTCGGTACGTTCATCCCCGTTATTCCCAGCCGTAACGTCCATAACCGCTTCTCCACCGCCACCGTGAAGCTGTACGGGCGCTTGCAGGAGCTGTTGCAGGATAAGTTCGCAACGCCGTTTACCGTCAACAAGGGCGATAACGCGGTAGAGGTCGCCAAGAAGGTAGCCGCTGATATCGGACTTAATGTTATCGCCGACCCTAGCGATTACACGGTTTCGCGCACGCGCGTCTACGGCATCGGTGTAGACCAGAACAATAGTGAGACGGACGATACCAAGCTGGGCATGGTGAACGACCTGCTATCGTTGGCTGGCTTCCGTGCCGCCAAAGACGATGTGATGGGCAACATCATCTACTCAAAGTACGTTGACCCAGTGAAACGTCCGGCTGCCTACTCCATGTCCGAGGGGCCGGACTGCAAGTTCGAGCCAGATATGACGGACGAGCAGGATATCACCGAGATAGCCAACCATGTCGTCGTTGTCTACAAGGGCGAGGACAAGAGCGGTAATCAGACAACGTATGTCGGCGAAGCGTGGGATAACGATCCCGATAGCCAGTTCTCCACAATCTCGCGCGGCTATACCATCACCAAGAGCTATGAGTATTCGGACGAGCCCGTTGGGTCTACCGCCGAGGAAAAACAGGCATATGCCGATAAACGCGCCAAGACGCTGCTTAAAACAAATCAGTCAGCCATCAGGCGCGTCACCATGACGAGTGCCGGATATCCCGCCACCGTCAACGATTCACTTGATACCGACTATCCATCAGGCTCAATCAGCGGCAAGTTCGAAATTCGAGTGCAGAAGCTCACGCTCACGGGCGGCTGTCCGACCGAGACTGAGCTACGCCAGTTTGTGAGGTAGACAATGGATTCAGAAGCCGCGTACATGCGCTATCTCGGGCGCAAGGTAAAGCGAGGTATCAAGTCCCCTGATATGAGCTCATACGTCAAGCGGCGCATAGGCAAGGTCAAATTGGTATCGGGCTCCACCGTTACCGTCGATTTCGGCAGCACTTCCACCCCTATGCCCGTTGCTGGCCTACGCATGGTCAAATCGTGTTCGGATATCAAGGCTGGCGATAGCGTTGTGGTGGACACGGTAGACCATGTCTCGCTCGTCACCGCGATCCTAGCGTAGCGGGGGAACGTGAGCCGACAATGCACGCCGTAACCGATAGAAAGGGAGGTGCGCATGGCGGGAAACATCACGGCGGCAACGAACAGCAACGGATACGTTGACCGATTCATTGATTCGTCTGGAAATGTTATCTACATCGAACCGCAGACGTACCACGCGGCGGTAGAAGCGGCTAACGCGGCGGCAGCGAGTGCCAACGCTGGTGCCAAGAGCGCGAACAGTGCCGCCAAGGTTGCTAGCGATAACGCAGCCGAAGCAGGGAAGGTGGCATCGAACTTCAACGCCGCCGAAGCCGCGCGAGTTGCCAACGACATTAAGCGCGGCGAAGCCACCGATGCGGCTAACGCAGCGGCATCCGCAGCGAGCAAGGCGGCTCAATCCGCAACGTCTGCCGCCAACGCCGCTAACGCCACCACGAAGTACGCCAAGCCTTATTTCATGCAGCAGTATGAGCCTGCGCGTTCGCAGCGTGTGGATGGAATGCTGTGGATTCCCACCAACGAAACAAACCGTATGGTGAGCACGCTCAAGCGATGGGACGCTGGCAAGACCGGAAACGCAATCTACCCAAGCAATACCACCATTTGCGGAGATACGTCCGTAATCGACATTGAGGGCGAGTGGACTACGTTCAGCCTGCCCCGTATTGCCTAGAAAGGATAACAAAAATGGCAAATCTCGTTGACTACGTAAAGACTGTTTGGGAGAACGGCAAGACCGCTCTCAACGCCGCCCGAATGAACAACATGGAGCAGGGCATCTCCAACTGCGCCACCCAAATCAACAAGCTCGGGGATTCCGTATCCCGCTGCGAGAAGTACGTTACGGCAACGGTCAAAAACGTGCGCTTCAGGCAGTCGAACAACAACACGACCGATGTGATCGTCGAGGTTACGATGTCCGACGATTCGGTAGTGACGCTCGGTTTTTCTGCCGACAAGTTCAGCTACTCCAATTCAAAGACCGGTTCGAGCACCAAAGTTTTCTTGTCGTAGCATTCCGTATCCCGAACAACAAGAATGGGTACTACTTGCCACATGGCGCAAATCGACCAAACTGAGACCGATGTTATTAAAATCATTGTCGATGGCGTAGCCGGAAACTATGTGATGTGCTTACGTGAGAACAAAGAGATGGAGCTGTACGACAGGACGAATAGCCGCGTTCTGTGGGTGACCAAGCTTCCATAGCATTCCGTATGCCGGCTCGACATGGGCGGTGGTACGACCGAGTGCTCCGTGTCGCTCAACGAAAAGAACCTTATTATCACGGCAAAAAACAAGTCGGGAAAATGCGTTTCCCTGAATTGCTATGAGAGTGAGATCGTCGTCTATGACGAGGTTCTAAAGAAGCGAATCGGCACCTACGTCAAGACGAGGTAGCATTCCGTATCCCAGAAACTCGGGAAGATACAGGAGGCAAGTTATGCAGGCATGGCTTGGCTCACCATCGGGAAAAGCGAAGATGACCCGGATAGACGAGGGCTAGCCTGGTCGGACAACGAGCTCGTTGTTATTCGCGGCGGAAAGCATGTTGCGAAAGTTAAGCTAACGCCGGTGAGCACGTCGTCCGACCAGACAGGCTCAGAACTCAGTTGAGTTCGCAGTTGGGCATCGAGGGGTCGCTGAAGATGGTTGGCTAGCAGACGTATTTCTGCACTACGAATGTCACGTCGCTGCTGTATGAGACGGTGACCATTCTTCCATCATTGGAGATGGTTACACCGTCTGGCAGCGCCGTGCTGTTTGGTTTTGCCGAGCTGAACCAAACCATGAATGGGCCTTTCAGCGGAACACCAACAGCTCCGATCGCTACGATTGCGAACGTATTTGCCGTCTCAAGATTGAAAGATACCGACTGGCCCCACCATTGCAGGGATACGGAATAACCTATGAGACCGTTACCGTAAAATCCGAAGGCGAGATAATAAGTGTTGTGACACCTCCATTTTTGAAAGTCACGTCAAGAATGTTATTCGCGCTTCCGCGCTTGACGATCACGTCTACGCCAGACAGCTTGGCAACGGTTGGGTCTTGGGAACCTTGCGAGACGATGAGACATATGCCCTGGATGCTCATCATGAAATAACATTGATAGTCGGCCCCAGTTAAATGCAAGACTGACGCACTTCTAAGGTATGCCTTGTGAAGACTGACACCGTTGTCAATACGGGATACGGAATGCTATTCGACAAACTTGCATATGTAGTTCTTCTTGTCAGTGCTGTCCCAGATGCCAACGCCGCGCCTTTTGTCAAACCAGACAGTCAACGGCGTGCCCATAATCGAAAGCTGTAGCACTCCGTCATTGGAGTATGAGACTCGGAAGACTGTTCCCTCCTGCGCGAATTGAACACGGGATACGGAATGCTATTTCCAGTTGCTGAACGTCGTAGCTTTCCAGTCCACACTGCGAGCAGCAACTGTACCGGTTGTCACATTGACGAACAGCTGGCAGACCTGACCATATCCAATCATCTCGCTAATAAGGCTCTCACGACGCATATGGAGCACGAAACCATTGGAGCTTGTTGTTGGCTGATACCAGTAGACACCTGATGGACGTGCCCTCCATGCCGCTACCGAATCATCGCCGCCTGTCATTAGCTCGCCGCGAAACGGCAGTTGGGATACGGAATGCTACGCAACCGAAATCGAGCAGTAAGAGCCAGCCGGCGTCAT
>ERZ831979.524-NODE-524-length-43202-cov-30.129163_pt1 | contig 43202 bp, 25 predicted proteins | sample MGYA00519952_ERZ831979 | MGnify/ENA primary metagenome ERZ831979 (study PRJEB31850, sample SAMEA3708723) | human gut metagenome | biome: human gut; feature: human-associated habitat; material: faeces | place: China | collected 2014 ...
AAAGTTCGGGCTTTGTGATATTTTAAAAGAGGGTGTGAATTTTGACACACCCTCTTAGAGTAAGGTATTGATTGAGTGATTACATATTGTGCAGATTGTGTGAGTCTATTACTCCTCGTCGCTGCTCCAACTGTCGTTGCTCCAGCCTTTATCGATGCTTTCGAAGGTTACGTCGTCTTGACCTACATCGTTCATATTTCCATTGATACTATTGTTTCCACCACTGTTAGCCAAAGGTAATTGCGCTTCGAGTTCGATGATTTGCGCCGCAGGAGCTTGATATGTTTTTTTATTCATGATGTGTCGAATGATTAAAATATTGTATGTGTGAATCGTGTCGGCATAAAGCAGGCGTTGAGGCTGTGCAAGCGGCGGGCTTTGTCAGCATAGCCGCCGTGCACCACCCTTATATAACAACGCCCACTTCAAAACCTTGCTTACTTCATTACTTTTTTACCATTGATTACGTAAACGCCCTTCTCCAAGCCTTGCAGTGCCGTAGCTGCTTCCACCTGGCTGCGAACCAGTTTACCTTCAAGGTTGTAAACGTCCACCTTGCCGAGTTCGGTGTTCACACCGATGATGCCCGTCACTTCGCCGTCGAGTTTCAAGCTGAATTGTGTGGCAGTGGTGCCGGTAGCCTTAATCAGCGTGCGGAAGGGGTTGAGCGTACCCGTGTTGGCCTTGACGAACTTACCGCCCGTATAGCCGTAGTAGGTAGTGATGTTGTCCGAAGTTACCTTCGTCGTGTTGTACGAACCGATGTGTGCAAAGCCCTGCGCATTGTCTGCCTTCACTTCCATCTTTTCGGGCGTAGCTTCGATTTGTACTCCATTTGCTAAAGCCTTGCTAAACGGATTCGCGTTGTTGGCCACAATCAGATAGGGCACATTGGCTTCCAACTGACTCGTTACTTCGGTAAAGTTCACGTTGTCGTCATTTACCGCATTGAACTTGTAAACCTTGCCGTCAACATCGTTCGTATTCATGGCAAAGGGAAGTACGAAGCTCGAAACATAGCCGTCCGCAGCGTTGAACGCACGGTTGTAGCTTACCTGCGTAGCGGTAAAGGCTTTAAGAGCGTGGAAGGCGTTGCCCTCGGTTATAGTGAGGTTGGCGCAAGTACCGCCTACAATGTCGTTGTCCTTAGCTTCCTTAGCGTCAGCATCAGCGTAGATGAGGGCGTTGGGGTTGGTGAGGCCTTCGCGAACGGCTGAGAAGTCTACACCTGAAATGCTAGTGGCATCAATAGAAGCGGCATCACTCGGAGTAACTTTCACAACAATAGGCATTTCCATCCATGTAATAGTAATGGTCGCATTGAGTTTTTTGTCTGTAAGTGTACCATTCAAATTCAAGGCGGTAATTCCAGCATTTATATCTTGCGCTGCATCTCCAAATATTGCGAACTGATTCAATTCTTTTTTCAGAACTACATTACCGGCATCATCCGTGATATAGGGCACGTTTTCAACAAAAATATCACCGATAAAACTTTGACCTCCATCCAATGAGAAGTTCATCAACTGCAAGTCGATAGTCTTATTTTCTGTTAAAGGAGTAATTTCTACATTTTGTGCTGGTGCTCCGACAAATCCTCCTGCCATAGATATAAGTACTTTGCTGGCATAGTTAGTACCCTCCTTTGCAAACTTTACAAAGTAAGTGTGGGTGTTCTGACCTGCGTTAACCTCTACAGTTGCAGTGCGCTTGTTTTCATCATAAGTAGAAGTAACCTTTGCCAAGTCACCATCTTCGGCAGTCCAAGTAATGCTGTTGTCAGTGTATTCACCATAAACGGTGTAATAGAACTGGTCGGCTTTAAGAACCTCTGCGCCATTGACATTCAACGATGAGAGTTTACCCGTAGTCGAAACAGGCTTAGCGAATTGAACCGTATAGGTTGTTTTGCTGTTAGGATTCTTTGCGAAGTCGTTGCCCTGTACTTCGATTGTCAACGTAGCATCGGCTTCGTTGTAAGTCTTAACCTCTACATTTGCACCTACACCTTTCTTAATGTAGCTGAGGGTTTTGTTGGCATCGTATTTGGTGTTTGAAAAGTCAATTTCTGTTTGACCTTCTGCTATTTCTTTCATTACACCGTCGTAGGTGAATGATTTCAGTGCGTGGTAGTAAACCAATACTACATCATCCACATAAAGCTTATTATTAGCTTTAGTATTAGAAGAGTTGAAGTAGTCGTTAGCAGCAAAAATTATATTTAATTTTGCAGGAGCATCTTCTACAATATTTCCTGAACTCTCTTTTGTATATTCAAACTCAAAAGTTTTTTTAGTCCATTCAGTTTGTACCTCTGTAATCGGTTGATTGATTTTGGCAATTAATTTGGCATCAGCAGAAGAGGTTATATCACCTCCGAGTCTCCCTTTCATATCCATACCAAGTACACAAACATCACGATCTATCATATCTTCTTTAGGAGGATTAAGGAAGGCTTGAATGTTAATAGGTACAGCTTTCTGTGTCCATGTTCCTTTCCACAAATAGGCTACTACAGTAGCAGGAACAGCAACATCAGCTGCTTCACGCTTGAAATAAAATTCAACTGCGTCAGGACGATTTTTGAAGTCAATGCCACCAAAGGTTCCACCATCGTTATTTTTATTCATTTTGGAAGTACTCCAAGTGGTTCCTATGGATATGTATGATGGAACGGTTACTGAACTAACAGCGGTATTAGGGGTATTGGTTAGTAATACTGCAGATGCCGAATTATGTCCTTTCGTATTTTCACCTACAGCGGTAACTCCTGTCCATGTATTTCCTAATTTTGCACCTGAAACATGAGAGATTCGCCACGAATTAGGAGTTTGTCCAACATTGTGAGTTTCTTTGTTTTTACCGGTATAAGGTTGGCAGTCAATCCAACCTTCTTCAAACCCACCATTCGGCAGTTGTTGCGCCTGTGCGCCCAGATTACCCCCCCCGGCCAGAGCCGCGAGGAGAAGAAATTTTTGTTTCATATTTAATTTAGAAGAAATATAAATAGCGGCCCTTTTCACCAACCGTCGGCAGTAAGCGCAACAATGCGGGTACTGATGGACGGCGGGTGAAAAGAGCCGCTAAATTAAAATGTGAGTGATTACAAATAGATTGTTGAATAGCGTACGCAGAAATTACTTAATCACCTTCTTACCGTTGATGATGTAAATTCCCGAACCGAGGCCGTTGAGCGCAGATGCAGCGGCAACGCGGCTGCGAATCAACTTACCCTCGATGTTGTAAACGTCGACCAACTTGTTGAAATCGAGCGACGCGTCGACAATACCCGTTACCTTGTTGTCGATAACCAGCGTAAGCACCTCGGCCTTGCTGTTACCAAACATGATGGCACGGAAAGCAGCACAAGCCTTGTCGTTGACAGGTGCAAAGGCATGGTCAGCATTCAAGGCAAACACCTTTTCGCCTTCGGCATTGAGCGAATCAGCTGCGGTGAGCACACCGGCAAACGTCATGCCGTTGTTCGTAACCTTAACCACCGTGTCGTTAGCAGCCACAGCTACCTCGGCAGCAGCGTTGGCAAAAGGTTTCGCGCTGAGCGGCTTCACCAGGTAGGGAGTGAGTGCTTCGAGCTGCTTAGCCGTTTCGAAGTAAAGCTTTTCGCTGTCGGCCTTGACAAACTTGTATGCCTCGCCGTCGAACTTCTCAGTGCCAAAGGGCAAGAAGAGCGTAGCGTAGCTGTCGGCCTCGAATTCGCGGCTGTAGTTCACAGCTTCGGCCGTAAATGCCTTGGGCGAAACGAAAGTCAGCGTATCGTTGAGTGCCAATTCCTTGGCGTTAGTTCCAACAATGGCATTGGCAGCCTCAATGGTGTTGCCTTCGGGCAAGTAAACCAGCGTGTTGTTAGCCTTCGGAGCACCCGCCATGATGTCGCTCATCGTGACATCGGCAGCCACCGTAGCTTCGCTCAGGTCGAGGAAGCTCATCGGCAGGTTGTGTTCCTCGTTGTTGCTGGCAGCATCCACATAGTGGTTGTTGATTTGCAGGAACTTACAGTTTTCTTTCGTTACAGCACCCTTAACCTTGAGGTTTTCGTAGTACTGACGACCACCGAAACCATTTTCTTTCATTTCACCACTTACGGTGAAGGGAACGAAGTCCACGTGGATACCCTTGAACATCATGGCCAACATGGGGTTCTCGGCCGTGATGATGTCGATCGAAGCCGAAGTGCGCTTGTCGGTGGTGTTCAAATCGGCGCTAACCTCAACGGGGAGTGCACCCATCATCCAGCCCATGCTCCAATCGAGCTTGTTGCCAGCTTCGTCAAAGTCGGTCATGAGGATGGTGCGGCGCGTCTTTTCGATTTTGCCGTCCTTCATGGGCACGTTCGATACAAAGATGTCGCCCACAACCATACCGCCGAACGCGAAGTCGTCGATGGCCAGGTTGATTGTACCGTTTGCATTCTTGGTGATGCGGATATTTGCATTGCTGAGTGCCGTAGGTACGCTGTTATTGTCCTGAGCCGTGAGCACTACGCTGAGTGCACCTTCGTAGTTGCCGGTAGCAGCATCTTCCACAGCGTCGGTGAAGCTGAACACGTAGCTGGTTGTGTCATTCTTCGCCGGGTCTACCACGTTAACCGTGTGCGTCTTAGCCTTGTTGTCGAACACGCTTTCGCCCACCGTGTAACCCTCGTTGGTCGTACCCTTGAACACGATGCCGGGGTTGTAAACGTAGGGCAGGGTGTAGGCCGTTTTGCCAGCTTCGAGTGCTTCGAAAGGCATGCCGCTGATGGTGAGCGACGTGAGTTCGAGTGCAGGAGCGGGAGCTTCGGCCTTGAAGCGGAGTGTATAAGTGGTTTTGCTTTCGGGGTTGGCAGCGAAGTCGTTACCGCGAACCTCAAGCGTCATTTCTTGCGTGTCGGCGTTCAGTGTGCCTTTCTCAACCGTAGCACCTACACCCTTTACATGGAACTGCATGGGCGTGTTGGCATCGAAAGCCACTTCGCTGAGGTCGATTACACCTTCAGCATTGGGCGTATATACCTTGTCGCCGTAGGTGAGGCTTTCGAGGGCGTGGTAGTAAACAAATGCTACGTCGTCGATGCTCAAGGTGTTGTCTTTCTTCACCGTTGAAGCGTCGAAGTAGTCGTTGGCAGCAAAGATTACATTGATGTGAGTGGGCACTGCGTTTTTGTCAGCGTAGTTGAAGGGAATGGTCATTTCCTTCCATTCTTCGGTAATTTCGCTGAGCTTTTCCTGAATCTGGGCAATGCAGAGTGCATCTTCGCTTTTGGTAACCGCACCACCTTCGGCTGATTCCATACCCAGAATGCTGCGGTCGCGGTTGATCATGGTTTCCTTTTTAGGTTCACCGTTCAAAGCAATGCTCACGGGAACGTCAGCTTGCTGCCATTCGCCTTTCCACATGTAAGCTACAACCGTAGCAGGAACGCTGGGTTCAGCAGCTGTGCGCTTGTATTTGAACTGAATGGCATCGGGACGGTGCGTAAACTTCATACCGCCAAACGAACCTCCGTCCTTATTGGTGATGGAGAACATACCCTTTGAGGTGTTCCAGGTGGTACCAAGGCTCATGTAAGCCGGCACAATCTGCGAAGCCATGAAAGGGTTGGGGGTGTTCTTCAATGCTACAGCCAAGTTTTCATTTTCGGTAAGCTGGCTACCTACGATAGTGGCACCAAGACCTTGATAGCCGTTAACGTTTGAGATAATCCAACCTTCGGGTTGTGTACCTTGAACTTTTCCTGTTTCATTGCTGCCAATGAAGGGAATACAATCAACCCATTTGCCATTGAAGTTGGCATTGGGCAGTTGCTGAGCCTGCGCCGTAAACGAAGTAGCTACGAGCGCAAGAAGCGTCCATTTATTCATAATGTTTTTGTAAATGTATATATACAAAGAGGGCCGTCTCAAGCAGAAAAGCATGCCTGCGACAGCCTTTACTTGATGTTAACTCTTAAGAATGTAAGTTTAGGGGTAGTAAAAACTTATTTTACCACCTTTTTACCGCCCACGATGTAGATGCCTTTGGGCAGCGCGTTGCTCCAGGCGTTGGCTATGCGCACACCGCTGAGTGAATAAACCGCCTTGTTGGCCGACTGCTGCACAGCTACCTGGCCAATGCTGCTCTGAATGGGTTCGCCAATCACCACCACGATGTTCATGCCCGGCATGGCAATGTGGATGGTGGCCGACATATCGGTGTCCGTGAGTTCACCGTCGAGTTTGATGGGCACAGGGCCAAGCATCGGACCAATCCATTGTTCGGTCATAACACCTTCCATGTTGCCCGGCAGAATTTCAATGTTCGTGTCGGTGCTGATTTTGTCAGCCTTTTCACCCTTCACCATCTTTACACCCTTGAGGTCGATGGTACCTACATACATAGGGTCGGCTCCGGGTTCGGGCGAAGGCAGGAGGAAGTTAGGCAACACAAAGTCGCACGTGCCGTTGTCGTTCGTCGTTACTGACAAAGTTGAAGTAGCTTCGGGAAACGAAGCATCGTTGAGCGTAACGACAATCTTTTCAGTGTACTGCTTCTGAGCCATAGCTGTGAAGGCAGCGAAGCAAAGCGAAAGCGTGAGTAAAAATTTCTTCATATCAAATAGTGTTTGTTATGTACTGAATAGTTTATTTGTGTTTCTGTGGCATTCGCCGTTTATTTAGAACAGGTAGTTGAAGCCGATGGTACCGTAAATGGGGAAGAGGTCGAAGGTGACGCTCTGGAAATCCGAGGGGAAAATGCCGTTCAAGCCCCATTGCACATTGGCCGTGACGCTGAGGTGCTTGTAGGCCTTGAACTCACCGCCCACCTGCAAGCCCCACTGAAAGCGGCGCAAGTTGTGCGAAAAGTCGTAGGTAGCCATCGTTACTTCGGTCTTCGTGCCCGTAGGGTTCTGGTCGCGGATGTAACCATCGGAAGCCTTTCCCGTAAATTCGCCCTTCATCATCCACGAAAGGTAGGGTCCGGCAGCAATTTGCCAACGGTCGTTGAAGCTGTAAGTGGCAAGAATCGGGAAAGTCAGGTAGTTCAAGTCGACCTCCGTGTTTACCTTGCCCGTAAAGGCACCGATGATTTTGCCCGAGCCGTCCACGTTGACAGCCTCCATGTGGTAGTTTTTCACCGTAGCATCGGTTTCCATGCCCTTGTTCTCGAAGCGCACGCCCACCATCATGCCCCAGTGTTTGCCAAACTTTTTGTGTGCATCGCCTTCAAGCTGAATGCAAAGCGTCGGGTTGTAGGAGTCGATTTTGCGGATTTCGGCCGGAATGGGCAGTGGAGCCGAACCGCCGATGCTGACACCGGCACCCACACGCACGTGCCAACCCTTCAAGGCAGCTTTCAGCAAGTTGATGTCGGTATCCTTGGCCTCGTTAGGGCCTTTGTTTTCGTCGGCTGTCAGGGTAGCGATGTCTGCACCCGTCTGTGCCGCCGTTTGAGTTTGAGCCTGGAGCGAAAAACCAGCTCCGAGGAATGCGAGGAGTAAAAATATCTGTTTCACGATGTGATGTCTGAAGATAAAAAGGAAAAAGAGTGGAGTGGACTAAACCGGCGGTGCCGGGCTTACAGAACTTGGCTTACTTGCCGTCTGTTTCGATTTCCCAAAGTATGCGCAATTCATCAACATAGAGTGTCGATCCGACTGCACCTTCGAAGTAAGCACCCTGACGGCTTGATGTACAAACCACAGTAATAGCATATCCGTCGTTGCTCATGCGCTGTTTGTCAAACTGCTTGCCAGGCATCAAACGGAATGGTTCTTCGAAGTGCGTCCATTCTGCAGGTTCACCCGGGTTGTCAATGCGTGCCACCATCACGATGCGGTCAGAACTGAGCACATTGTCGCCATTGAGCGGAACGAAATTCGAGGGATCGACTTCGTAGACGACTGCATATATGTCGGCAGTGTCATGACGTTCGGGGCATACTTGCTTGTTCTTGTCGGTAAACACCTCGCCCGCTTTGTACTTGTAGTATCCCGTCAGTTTCAGCGGCTTACCGCCTACAAGTTGCAGACCGAAGCCCGTGGCCTTGAGCGGTTGGCTCATGGCAATTTTCGTGTCGAACGTACCGATAAAAAGGTTGCCGGCAGCGATGGGCATTTTCACCAAGTCGCCAAACGAACCTGTGCGGCAGGTAGTCAGTTTTACACAATTTCCCTTCACGCCCATAGGGTCAGACACGGTGGGATAATCGTCGTATTTCTTACCCATACCTGTAATGGCGTAGGCACTGTTGCCCGAAGCCCAGTATGAACGGCGCGGGTTCGTTGCATCGGTCGGGTCGATTTCGTACCATTGGTGGTAGCGGCCGGTGGCATCCAATTCAAAGTGTTCGAAACCGAGCAGTTGAGTTGTGGTAGGTGTGGTAGGATAGTTGAAAGAAACTTTATAGTCCTTATGCCATTTTCCGTCCTCGGAATGAACGGTGTAAGTTTGAGGCGAAGTAAAGTCGCGCATCACACCGTTAGCCTCCAATTCTTGACCATCGAGCGTCATGGTGATGCGTGCCCCATCGGTCAGCACAAAACGCGGATTTAAATGCGTCCGGTCTGCATCTCTTTTAATATTGAACGAAACGAGGTCGTTCGTTACGATGGGTTTGCCCACGATAATATCCATTTGTTGTTCAAGCCAGAGGGAATCGACAGCAATGATGTCGCATTCCGCATTGAGCGGTTCGTCTTGAATACATGAGCTGAAAGAGCTCATCACGAGCAGAACTTGAAGAAGCCGGAGTATTTTTTTCATTTGTAATTTAGTATAGTGCCTGCCTGAATTTTTTTGCTTCAGGTTGCATAATTCGAGTTGTCTGTAGAACGTATTTTTTGGATTCGGCGGCGATGGACCGTTAATGCCCAATCTGACAAAATCCGGTGCAAAGTTAAGAAAAATATTTTGCTCAATCGGGTTTTCTTATTTTAGCCCTTTAAATTTACCACAAAAATGGTAGATTACCGATTTTAAAAAGGTAAAACTGCTCATTATCAATGGTTTCAAATTTAGGCTGCTTTCTGCGTAAAATCACATTTTTTGCCACTGATAATTGCCTGTTTCCGTCTTTTTCCCGCCTTTTTTCCTGCCTTCTTCACCTCATGAAGCCCCGTTTACTTGGTTTCTTGTCAGGAAAAATGGTTTTGAATTGAGCAAATACGGGGTAGTAAATGGGTGCCGCCGGACGGCATATTCCGGTTTTTGGGCCGTGTGAATAACCGCCTGTCCATGGTTCGCCCATTCACATGATTTCTTCATGCAGCTGCCTATTTGCCTTTGCTGCGAGTGTTAAACCGTGAGGTCTGCCGTGTGTGAATTTACATTTAATGCTATTCTCATTTTTTTAGGCCTTTGCCGTTGTTAGAGTTACGCAACGGGCTATTCCTTTCATTTACTCCGCGCTTGTCCGAATTAGTTCCGCGCTCGTGGAAATTAGTTCCGCGCTTGTCTGAATTAGTTCCGAGCTAGTTTTAAGAATCTCGGAACTGCTGATAATCAGCGTTTTCATAAGAACCACAGCATCGGTTTACCGTTTACAGGTTTCGTGCTTAAAAAACGCGCTGCAACTCATTATTCGTTTTTAACTTTATTAGGATTATTGTTAAACCGACGCATGCTCGCGCGCGTTTGAATAGCCCACTGGCAGAATATCGGGCATCACATTGTGCCCCCCCCAAAAAAAAAATTCCCACTTCACGAAAACAATCGTGAGTGGGAATTTGTAATATAACGATGTATAAAGCTCGTAGGGTAGAGTTACGAAGTACACAGGGTTAAAGGCTCATTGCGCAGCTTACAGCGGCGTGTAACAAGCCGTAGGGCCATTCTTCGTGAACTCTGACAGATGCCTGAATTTAGGCATTAACCACTTCAGCTTCGGTTTCGGTGAGTTTACGCTTCGAGGTGCGACCCAAGGTGCGGAATGCGATGGGAGCAGCCAAGAAGATTGATGAAAGCGTACCGAAGACGACACCCAGAATCATGGCGAAGGCAAACGAACGGATGCTGTCGCCACCGAGGAAGAAGATACAGAGAAGAACCAAAAGCGTGGTGGCTGAGGTCATCACCGTACGGGTAAGGGTGCTGTTCAATGATTCGTTGAACAAACGGAAGTAGTCGCGGTTGGGATAGAGCTGGAGGTTCTCGCGCATACGGTCGAACACAACCACCTTATCGTTGATAGAGTAACCGATAGCCGTCAGCACCGCACCGATGAAGGTTTGGTCTACTTCGAGCGAGAAGGGAACCCAACCCCAGCAGATAGAGTACATACCGAGGATGAACAGCGTATCGAATACCAATGCAAGCGTAGAACCTACTGAGAAGGCTACGTTGCGGAAACGCACGAGAATATAGATGAAGATGGCTGCCAGCGAAAGCAATACCGAAATGATGGCGCTCTTGGCCATTTCAGATGCTACCGAAGGACCTACCTTCTGTGCCGAGATGATTGAACCACCGGCGTGGTTGTCGCGGTCGATAAACGTTGCGTAGTCGGCCTTGATGAGCTTGGCTTCGTGCAGGGCATCGAAGATAAAGCGTTCAACCTCCTGGTCGATGTTTTCTGCATCTTCGTTGATACGGTAGTTCGTGGTCAGACGAACAGCCTCGTTGCTCGTGGTGGTAATGGCGATGGCCGATACCGTGGCGTTGGGATCCTTGGCATTAACCTTGGCAGCTACCGCCTCGCGAACCTGTTCGGGCGTTACACCCTTCTGTTCGAACTCGATGACGTAGTTGCGACCACCGGTAAAGTCGATACCCTTAGAAAGTCCGCGGGTAGAGAGGAAACCGATTGAAACCACGGCACCAATCAAGAAGATGGTTACTGAAGCCTTGGCCTTGCCCATGAAGTTGACCTTCATGTTGGCCAGGAAGTTGCGGCTGATGCCGGTAACGAAAGTAAGGTTGAGCCACTTGTCCTTGTTGAGGAAGTGTTCGTAAACCATACGGGTAATCCATACTGCGGTAAAGAACGAAGCACAGATACCGATACCGAGCGTCATGGCAAAACCGCGAATCGGTCCGGTACCGAAGTTGTAGAGGATGATGGCGGTAATGATAGAAGTGAGGTTCGAGTCGAAGATGGCCGAGAAGGCATTGCCGTAACCATCGGCAAGGGCAGCCTTGAGGTTCTTACCGGCGCGAAGTTCCTCCTTCGTACGTTCGTAGATAAGCACGTTGGCGTCGACAGCCATACCGAGCGAGAGCACCATACCGGCAATACCGCTCATAGTCAGGGCAGCCTGGAATGAAACCAGTACACCAAACATGAAGAAGAAGTTGAGCAAGAGGGCTACGTTGGCCACCATACCGGGGATGACGCCGTAGAACACGCACATGAAAACCATGAGGAGTACGAAGGCAACAACGCAAGCCGTGAAACCAGCTTCGATTGAAGCAGCACCGAGGCTCGGGCCGACGGTTTCTTCCTGCACGATGTTCGTGGGAGCAGGCATCTTACCGCTCTTGAGCACGTTGGCCAAGTCGCGGGTGTCGTCGGTGGTGAAGTGACCAGAAATCTGTGAAACACCACCATTGATTTCGCTCTGGATAACCGGCGCGCTGTAAACATAGCCGTCGAGTACGATGGCTACGCAACGTTTCAGGTTTTTGCGCGTGATGGCAGCCCATTCACGACCGCCGTTGGTGGTCATGGTCATCGAAACGATGGGGTTGTGCTGCTGGTCGAATTCGTCAGAAGCCGTGGCAATGACGTCGCCCTGCAGAGCCGGCTGACCAGATACTTTGCGGAGTGCATAGAGTTCGAATACGTTGCCCTTCATGCCAGCAGCAGCTTTCACGCCCCAAGCCAACTGCAAATCGTTGGGCAGGGTGGCTTTAGCCGCGTCGCTGTTGATCATGGCATTGATGGCAGCGGTGTCGGCAGCAAGTGCATAACCTACTACGCAACCGTCGCTCGACATGCCCTGAATCTGAGCCAGTTTGGCAAAGAGAGGATGCTGCTGTGCAGCCTTGTCGGCAGCAGCTTTTTCGGCAGCCTTGGTGCTGTCGGCAGCAGCCACAGCCTTGGTGGTGTCGGCCACAGCGGCAGAATCAGAAGCTACAGCGCCTTCGCCCTTAGCCAAACGGCTGTCGAGCGACTGCAAAGCGGTATAAATTTCAGCCAGTTTGTAAGTTTCCCAGAATTCGAGGTTGGCTGAACCCTGAAGGAGCTTACGCACACGTTCGGGTTCCTTGATACCCGGCATTTCGACCATGATTTGACCAATCTGGCCTTTACCCGTGAGGATTTGAATGTTGGGCTGAGCCACACCGAAGCGGTCGATACGTGAACGTACCACCTTTTCAGAGTTCTGAACGGCAGCTTTTACTTCTTCGTCGAGCACCTTTTTCACATCGGCATCGGTCGACGAGTAAGTGATGTTCATTTCCTTGAGTTTCGAGGCGAAGATGCCACCCATTTTGTTCTTGCCGTTCTGGGCACTGTAAGCGTTGACGAAAGCCTCGACAAAGTCGACATTGCCTTCTTTGGCTTCTTTACGAGCCGTGTCGTACGCTTTCTTAAACTTGGGGTCGTTAGCGCTTTCGCCAGCCAGGTTCTTCACCACGTCGGGCACGCTCACCTCAAGCACTACGTTCATACCGCCCTTCAGGTCAAGACCCAGGCCGATTTGCAGTTCCTCACACTCCTTGAGCGTTTTCCAGTTCAGGTAAACCTTTTCATTGCGCATGGAGTCAAGGTAAGCCGCACCGTCTTTGCCTTGTGCCGTCAGCTGTTCGGCCTTGCTCACGTACTTGTTCGTAACGAACGAGAAGGACAAATAGAAGAGGCAAATCAAAGTCAGCAGCACTGCAAGTACTTTAACAAATCCTTTGTTTTGCATTGTGTGATTTTGTGATTATTGTTTGTTTTGATATTGTTTTTCTGTTTCTTTGCGGCAACAAGGCATGAAAAAAAGCCTAATTCCGCCTTTGAACGTGCAAATATACTCCATTTTTTTTGAAACAATGCTTTTTTATTGTCAATTTGTGCTTGATGCTTTTCATCCGAAGTTAAAAGGCATCAGTTTCAGCATGTTCTGTGGCGTTGTGTGCCATTTATGAGGTGGAAACCGGGGGTGGCGTGCGGTGCAGCAACGGTTTGCCGCAGGAGGATGCGGTTGCGGAGTTGGTGCGAAGCGTAAAAAACGCGTTTCATTTTGCCCGTTTCTGTCGCACAGCGTTGGAAGTTCCGCTAATTATCCGTAAGTTTGCCGCATGAAACGTTTATTTTTTCTTTCAGCGCTCTGCGCATTGCTTGCAGGCAATGCATGGAGCCAACAGTTACGGCTGCCCGCCACATTTGGCAGCCAGATGGTGATGCAGCGCGAAATGCCCTTCGCCGTGAAAGGTAAGGCCGCAGCCGGTGCAGCAGTCGAAGTGACGCTTAGCCCCCTTGCAGGTGATGCGCAAACTGCGCGTGAAAAACTCCCTGGCACTGTGCGTGTGAATGCCGGAACCGACGGTCGCTTTCAGGCCATGCTGCCGGCTATGCAGGCCGGAGGTCCTTATACGCTGAGCGTGCGCTCGGGAAAGGAGGAACTGAAATTCGACTCGGTGTATGTGGGCGAAGTGTGGATTTGCTCCGGACAATCGAACATGGAAATGCGTCTGCGCGAAATAAGCACAGCCAAGCGCGATTTGGCCATGGCCGACACGTTGCAGCGCGTACACCTATATAATATGGAAAGTACCTGTCCGCTGTATGCGCAGGTGTGGACCGAAGAACAAATAGCCACTGCCGACCGCGGCGGCTTTATCAAGCCAGCACGCTGGGTGCGCTGCTCGGCTGCCCATGCACGCAATTTTTCGGCCATCGGTTTCCATTTTGCCCGCGTTTTGGCCGACAGCCTGAACTGCCATGTGGGCATTGTGTCGAACGCTGTGGGCGGATCGACCACCGAGGGCTGGATAGACAGTACGACACTGGCTGCCCGCGTGCCCGAAATTTTGCAGGGCTGCTGGCTCGACAACCCCAACATCATGGGTTGGGCACGCAACCGCGCCAAATTCAACTTGAAAAATACCAATCCTGCCGAACATGCCCATCCCTATGCCCCCGGCTACCTGTTTCGCGCAGCCATCCGTCCGCTCGAAGGTTACCCCGTGAAGGGTGTGCTGTGGTATCAGGGCGAATCGAATGCCGAATTGGTGAGCATGCACGAACGTTTGTTCCGCACCTTGCAGGAATCGTGGCGTAAGGAGTGGAACCGGAACGATTTGCCTTTTTACTTCGTGCAGCTTTCGAGCATTTCGACCCGTCCCACCTGGCCCGCTTTCCGCAATAGTCAGCGCATACTGGCCGACAGCCTGTCGCACACTTACATGACGGTGTCGAGCGATGTGGGCGATTCGCTCGATGTGCATCCGCGCAACAAGCGCATCGTGGCTCAGCGTTTGGCAGCTTCGGCATTGCACCATGCCTACGGCTACAGCCAGGTGGTGCCCAACGGACCGCGCCCGCTGAAGGCAGTCAGCTCGAAGCCCGGCATGGTAACGGTGTACTTTGACACGGCCGAGGGACTTCGCTGGTTACGCGGAGATGTGCTGAAACACTTTGAACTGGGTGGCAAAACAGGTTTGTATGTGTCTGCTTCGAAGGTGCTGGTTCAGGGTAACACGGTGCAGGTGTTTGCATCGCGAATGTCGCACCCCACGAAGGTGCGCTTTGCGTGGAAGCCTTTTACGCGTGCTGCGCTGGTGAACCGCGCCGGTATGCCATGTTCGACTTTCGAGCTTGAGGTGAAGGCTGAATAGGCTGCGACGCGGCCTTGTCGGAGAGTTTGAAGCGGTGTCATCAAAATTTCATCTGCGCTGCTACGGTGCGTAAGAAACTGAAAAACAAGGGCGACTCGAATTGAAACTGTTCTGAAGTTACTATCCTTGGCACAAGCTAACGAAATTTAATGCCTCGGCAAGGCATAAAAAGCCAAAGGTTTTTGTAAATTTGCTTGCGCAAACCAGATATGCCGCGTACGCCTTTTCCGAAAGGCACGACACGAGGCAAAACGGAAGGTTGAACCTGAAAAAAAATAACCCTAAAATACGTTTTTTTAAATTTTCAATTATGGCATTTTTAACTAACGACAAGCTCGTAATTGTTGGTGCTGCCGGTATGATCGGTTCCAACATGGTACAGACCGCTTTGATGATGGGTCTGACTAACAACATTTGCCTTTACGATGTATTCTCAGCTGAAGGTGTGGCTGAAGAAATGCGCCAGAGTGGTTTTGGTGATGTAAACATCGTGGCTACGACCGATGTTGCTGAAGCCTTCAAGGACGCTAAATACATCATTTCTTCAGGTGGTGCTCCCCGTAAGGAGGGTATGACTCGCGAAGATTTGCTCAAGGGTAACTGCGAAATCGCTGAACAGCTGGGTAAGGACATCAAGACCTACTGCCCCGATGTGAAGCACGTGGTTATCATCTTCAACCCCGCTGACCTTACCGGTCTCGTAACTTTGCTTTACAGCGGTTTGAAGCCTTCGCAGGTTACTACGCTCGCTGCTCTCGACTCTACGCGTTTGCAGAGCGCTTTGGCCAAGAAGTTTGGCGTTATGCAGAGCGAAGTGAAGGGCTGCGCTACTTATGGTGGTCACGGCGAACAGATGGCTGTGTTCGGCAGCAAGGTTACCATCGATGGCCGCAAGCTCAGCGACTTGATTGGTACGCCCGAATTCACCGACGAAGAATGGGCACAGATGCGTCACGACGTTATCCAGGGTGGTGCTAAGATTATCGAACTCCGCCGTCGTTCTTCATTCCAGAGCCCCGCTTACCTCTCAGTTGAGATGATTCGCTCAGTGATGGGTGGTGAGAAGTTCCGCTTCCCCGCTGGTACGTTCGTTAACAACGAAAAGTACAACAACATCATGATGGCTATGGATACTACGCTCGATACCACCGGTTGCCACTACAACATGCCCGAGGGTACGGCTGACGAAATGGCTGCTTTGGATGCTTCATACGCTCACTTGTGCAAGATGCGCGACGAGCTGGTTACGTTGAACATCGTTCCCGAAATTTCTAAGTGGAGCGAAATCAACCCCAACTTGAAATAATCTGATTTCAACTTCTACACTCTCTCAAAACAAAAGGGCTTGAAGGCTGGTTTTACGGCTTTCGAGCCCTTTCCTTGTTTGCCGGGCTATGCTGCGCTGTGGCATACCTTGGTAGCTAAGGGAGGAAAAAGCATGGAACAGTAGCAAAAAGGTGTGGAGGGGAGGTGGCATTGGGGGAGGCAAAACGTGGCTGCTTCGTACGTTTTGAGCATCGGCATGGGATAAAAAGTTATATCCCGATTTCATTTTTTTTCGCGTGTGGAAAATGCGCAGGAATGCCCGTAGATAAAGGGCTGAATGCCGATTCAGAGGTGTGACAAACTTTCGAGGTGCGATATTAGGCAGCGAAAAAATTTGGAGAACGGGATACTCGTGTTGTATCTTTGCCTTCGGCGAAGTCAGGCTGCACCTCAGCATAGCTCTTGAAAACAAGTTTTCATCGCTCTGCATTCGGTTTGCACTGACATGGAGCCCGAAACAGATGAAAAAACAATATTCCTTATTGATTCTCATTCAGCGTTCTTTGACATTTTGATACCACAGAAAGTAAGGCAGGAAGGCCTGTCTGAAACCCATGCACGCCGATGCTGTTCTATACGCCAAAGTATTTACGTTTGGGACTTTTCGGCTTTTGTATGGCAAACAAAAAACAGCTCCACTGAACCCACGTGGGTTGTGCAGTGGAACTGTATGAAATTTGGGAACAGTCAGGATTGACAAAACTGTTCCGCTTATGGCGTTAGCCAAATTGTTTTTTAGTTGATAGCGTCAGCCAATTCGCTGCCGGCCTTGAACTTGATGACCTTCTTGGCAGGAATCTGGATTTTCTGCTTGGTTGAGGGGTTGATGCCTTCACGGGCGGGACGTTCGTTGATAGAGAACGTACCGAAGCCGATGAGAGCCACCTTGTCGTTTTGCTTCAAAGCATCAGCAATGCCGTTGAGCACAGTGTCGAGTGCCTTTTTAGAATCAGCCTTGTTGAAGCCTGCTTCAGTAAGTGCGTTGATTAAATCTGACTTGTTCATTGTATGTATAATTTTTTTTGAAAATATTCGTGCTTGATAGCCACTTCCAACCGCCACATCCGGGCTACCCTTGGGTATGCTCGCCTTGTGTACAACTGAAGAGCTAAAGCCCCTGTATGTGGGCATTTGGCACAAATGATGTGGCAAATATAGGGGTTGATACGCGGTTCGGCAAATATTTATTTGTTTTTTTTCTGTTTCAGCCCCGAAAAAGGGCGATTTAGGGCATAAAAACCCTTTGAACACGGCTGTTGCTGCATGGTTTGCTGCTGGTGAGCCGTATTTCGGTTAGCACGGGCAAGAGGGCTTCCGGACCCCTTTGAAAAGCCCGGAATGGCCCGTGTTTGCGCTAAATGACTACCATTTTTCCGGCTACGCTTTCGGAACCTTCGGCGTCGGAGAGGAACACATAGTAGACACCCGGTGCTACACGTTTGCCCGATGCGCTGCTGCGCACGTCCCAATGGAATGAACCACCAATGGCGGTGCCGCGAGCTACGAGTTGCGAGTTGGCACTGACGATTTTCACTTCAGCCCCTTCGGTCAGTCCGGTAATGGTCACCTTTCCGCTGAATCCGGGACGCACGGGGTTGGGGAAGATTTTGATGTTGTGCTTGTTGAGCGTTTCAGCGGGCGGCACAATGCCCGTTTGATACGAGCAAAGGCCCTTGTTCGTGCCAATCATCAATTCGCCCGAAGTGGGGTTAAAGGCCAACGAGTAAATGTTGTCGGAGAGCAGCGGCGAATTGGCCGTGGTGTAGTGTTCAAGCACTTCAGTGCCTTCGGGGTTGACGAGGTAGAGGCCCGAACCCATGGTGCCAATCCATTTGCGGTTTCCACCGTCGACGACAATGGCACGCACTTCGATGTCGGTGAGCAGATAGTCGGCGTAGTTCGTACCGTCGTTGCGCGGCACTTTCGGCTGATAAATAGTGGCCGTCGTGCCGAACCACGCATTGGGGTCGGTTACGGCAAATACGCCGGCTGCGCAACCCAGCCAAATTTGTCCGTTCAGGTCCTCGCACAGCGTGTGTATGTATTCTATCTTGCACGTCTTTCCGTCTTCGTTGCTCATTGAGGTGCGGAAGGCTTCGTCATCGTCGTCAGCTTCATCGAGGGTGCCGTGAATGTTGAGCCCGAGCAAGCCCGAAGTAAAGCGAGAGTCGGTACGCTTGGCACCCACCCAAATGAGACCCCTTGAGTCGATGAGCAAGTTTTCGGGCGTGGGGTCGTTGGTATATTTGCTGGTTTTCACCGTGGTCCAGTTGCCGTCGTGCTTCATGACTTTCAGTCCGTTGCGAGCTTCGTAGTTCGTCATCCACAGGTTTCCGTCGGCATCGAAGGCCAATGCGTCGGTCATGACATAGCTCACGTCGCCCTTCGCACCGGGGGCAATTTCTAGCGTTGAGTTCGAGTGGTTGTAGTGTTTCACAAACTGAAAGTCGCGAAATTCCAACAATCCGGCACTGCTTGCCACAAAGTGGTGCGAGGCATCGGCCGGGTCCTGAATAATGTCCATCACGTTGCGGTAAATCGCATTGTTGTTCAGCGTGAATCCTTCGTCCTGAAATTTGGTCCATTTGCCATCCTCGTAGGCCATGGCCGTGGGCGGATAGTGTCCGCTACCATCGTAGCTGAAGCGTCCGCCCGCCACGAGCAAACGATTGCCGGCGTAGTGCATTTTATAGCACAAATCGCGGTAGGGACCGAAATTGCCGATTTCTATGCCTTGGTCGGTAATGCTTTTGTCGGCCTCGCTGAATTTGCAGTTGCGCAACTTGCCTTGGTTGTCAATCAGCCAGTAGGTGCCGTTGGCGCCATAGGCTATGTCGTGGTAGGTTACGGCACTTTGGTAAATCGTTCCTTCCTGCAAGGGCTTTTCGGGGTTCATGGTCATGATGAACGGACCGGCAAGGAACTGGGCATGCCCTTTTTGATAGGTGCCGTACGTAAAAATGTTGGGCGTGATGCGTTGCAAATGGTCGGGGGCGGAGGTGGAGGAGGGCGTGAGGAAGCAGATGCCTTGGGTGTCGTCGGTCAGTCCGGCAATAACGGGTACTACGAGGTAGGCCCCTTCGCCGGTTGGCAGAAACTGTTGGGCGGTGGTGTGGTCAATGGCCGTTTTCCACTGCGAAAAGTCGTAAAGGTTGTCGGTGAGTTTGCCTTTGATAATGGCGCGGTCAATGGCAGCGTACACGGTATTATTTATGACAAAGGCATCGCTGACTGAGTGGCCGAACTTGAAATAGGCCTTGACTTCGGCGCGCGGAATGTTGATGACGATGACGCCTCGCGTGGTGGAAATGGTGGCCCATTCACCGGATACGCACAGATTGCGGATGGTAATGGATTCTTCGGTGAAATCTTTTACCTGCGGCAGGTTGACCACGGTGCCGTCGGCACTGAGCAGGTCGATGTTGTTGTTTTCGTAAACAATCACAAGCACTTGCTGCTTTTCGCTCCATTGCATTCGGGCTATGCCCTTGTCGGAGAGTCCGGTAAATTTGTCGATGGTGGTTACGCTTTGGTCCTCGGGGTCGTAGCTGAGCAGGTTGCCGTTGAACAGCGCGTAAATGGAGTTCCCGGTGCTGACCACGCGTGTTGCTTCGTGGTAGGCCAAATGCAGCCGCCAGGGGTTGGAGGTGTCGGCCCATGCCGACGGAACAGCCAGTACAGCTGTCAGTACCCAAAGCAGTGAGAGGATAAAACGTCGTTTCATGTGCGGTGTTTTTTTAAAAAAAAGATTCTTGAAGGGAAAATCCGGCTGGCCCCTGCAGCGGGGGTGCAGAGGCGCAACCTGTGACGGGAATTAGCGGGCGATGTTGCCGTTTTTGAGGAATTCAACGAGCTTCTGCACGGCACGGGCACGGTGTGAAATGCGGTTTTTCACATCTACGCCGAGTTGGGCAAAAGTGAGTCCCGTGTCCTCGGGCATGAACACGGGGTCGTAGCCGAAGCCTTCGGTTCCGCGTTCTTCGGGGGCTATTTCGCCACGTACAATGCCTTCGAACAGATGTTCCTCTCCATTTAATATTAACGCAATAACGGTGCGAAATTGTGCAGTGCGGTCTGATTTATTTTGCAGTTCGCTGAGCAACTTGCGCGTATTGGCTTCGGGGTCGTGACGGTCGGGGTAGGCATAGCGTGCGGTGTGTACGCCGGGGCCTCCGTTGAGTGCTGCTACTTCCAGACCGGTGTCGTCGGCAAAACAGTCGAGTCCGTAGCGTTCCTTGACCCAGCGCGCCTTGATGAGCGCGTTGCCTTCGAGCGTGTCGGCAGTTTCGGGAATATTGTCGTGACAGTCGATTTCGGCTAAACTCATTACTTGTATTTCGTTGCCCAGCATGGCGCGTATTTCTGATAATTTATGGGCATTGTTTGTTGCAAAAACCAGTTTCATAGCAATAAAAAAAATGACAATAAAAAAAGCGGCTCCCCATTCTGTTCCGCCGGGGGTGGATAATCACAGAATGAGGAACCGCTTGGTGAATAATCATGTTAGGGGATAGCGTCGGAACGCTCCTTTTCGTTACGTTTCAAACTGTTCAGGCCTTGGGGCTTTCGGTGGCAATGGCTTGTGCCGGTGAAGCATTGGCTGCACTGTTCGCATTGAGCGCGTTGGCAGCATTGCCTGCTTTGGCTAAATTGGCGTTATTGGCCGCGTTGGCATCGGTTTTTTGTTTGGCCTTTACCTTGATGCGGTCGAAACCTTCGCCAAATACACCAATTACCTTCGACTGCGAAACGAAAGCCGCGGGGTCAATGCCCTGAATGATGCGGAAAATATTGGTGCTTTCGCGCTTTTTGGCCAACACAACGAGCACTTTGCGCTCTTCCTGCGTGTACCAGCCTTGTCCGTGCAACACCGTTACGCCACGATGGGTGGCGCTGATGGCGGCAGCAATTTCATCGAACTTTTTCGAGAAAATAAAGAACTGTACTGACTGGCGGCCGCTTTCAACCACATAGTCGAGCGTAAGGTTCGTGATGATGAGCGTGCAGTAACCGTAGAGCAGTTTGTCGATATTGCCCGAAGGAGTAAAGATGGATGAGGTGACGATGATCAAGTCGCAGAGCATCATCATTTGTCCGAGGGTCACGTCCTTGTACTTATTGATAATGGAGGCAATGATATCTGTACCACCAGTTGAGCCGTTGCTCAGGAACACGATGCCGATGCCGATACCGTCGATGGCGGCACCCAAGATGCACGACAGGAAGATGTTGTTCTTGACAACCTGCGGCAATCCGCTGTTCGGGTTCACTGCACCGAACCAGTCGGGGTGTTCAACCGCAAGGGTGCGCATCACTTCCTGCGCCATGCCCAAAAGGAAGGTGAGCATGAACACGGCATAAATGGTTTTGATACAGAAACGCCAGCCCAACACCCTCACGGCAATGATAAGCAGGATGATGTTGACCAAGAAGAACGTGTACTGCACGGGGAAGCCCGTGGCATAGAATATTACAGCGCCGGCACCTGCCAAACCGCCCGACGTGATTTCGTAGGGCAGCTGGAAGCAGGAAAAACCGATGGAGTAAAGCAGCAAGCCTATCGTGATGATTACGTAGTCGCGGACATCTTGCATCAAAGAGTTTCTGAAAATAGTTGCCATATTTTGCTTGTGCTTTTAAGGGTTAAAGCTTACTTTACGACAATGTTGACGATGCGTCCGGGCACCACGATGACTTTCACAATCTGTTTGCCTTCCAAATGCTTTTGCGTTTGTTCGGCAGCCAGCGCGGTAGCTTCGATTTGCTCCTTCGTGGCGTCAGCCGGGAAGTTGAGGGTGAAACGCGTCTTACCGTTGAACGAAATGCTCAGCGTTTGGCTCGACTCTTTCAGGAATTCTTCGTTGAACACGGGCCAGGGTGCATCGCACACCGTGGTGTCGTGACCCAGGTTGTGCCAGAGTTCTTCGGCAATGTGCGGCGTGAAGGGAGCCATGAGTACCACGAGCTGTTCGAGTACGGCGCGGCTCGTGCATTTCTGCTGGGTCAGTTCGCTCACTGCAATCATGAAGGCCGGTACGGAGGTGTTGTATGAGAATTCCTCGATGTCCTCGCTCACCTTCTTGATGAGCTTGTGCAGCGATTTCAGGTTTTCGGGAGTCGGTTCAGCGTCGGTTACTGCCCAATCGCCATTTTTCGGATAGAAAAGATTCCACGTCTTTTTCAAGAAACGGAAGCAGCCGTCGATACCGTTTGAATCCCAGGGTTTGCTCTGGTTGATGGGGCCCAGGAACATTTCGTACAGACGGAGCGTGTCGGCACCGAACTTTTCGACAATCATGTCGGGGTTTACCACGTTGAACATCGACTTCGACATCTTTTCGATGGCCCAACCGCAAATATACTTGCCATCCTCAAGCACAAATTCAGCATTGGCATATTCCGGACGCCAAGCCTTGAATGCCTCGATGTCGAGTACGTCGTTTTGCACGATGTTTACGTCGACGTGAATCGGCGTTACATCGTAGTTGTCCTTGAGATTCAGGCTGACGAACGTATTGGTGTCCTTGATGCGGTACACAAAGTTCGAACGGCCCTGAATCATACCCTGGTTCACGAGTTTCTGGTAGGGTTCTTCCTTCACCGAAACGCCTAGGTCGTACAGGAACTTGTTCCAGAATCGGCTGTAAATCAAGTGTCCCGTAGCGTGTTCCGAACCACCGATGTAGAGGTCGACGTTCTGCCAGTATGCACCAGCTTCCTTGCCTACGAGCGCCTGTTCGTTGCGCGGATCCATGTAGCGCAAGTAGTAGGCCGACGAACCGGCAAAGCCCGGCATGGTCGAGAGTTCGAGAGGGAACACCGTTACGTGGTCGATGCGGCTGTTATCGGTAATACATTTAGCAGCCTCGTCCCAAGCCCACTTGGTGGCATTGCCCAACGGCGGTTCGCCCGTTTCGGTGGGCAGGAACTTGGTTACCTCGGGCAGTTCGATAGGCAGACATTCCTCCGGCACGAGTTGCGGCATGCCGTCCTTATAATAGATGGGGAAAGGTTCGCCCCAGTAGCGTTGACGCGAGAAGATGGCATCGCGCAAGCGGAAGTTCACCTTGACGCGGCCCAAGTTGTTTTCGGTCACAAATTTCTTCGTAGCCGCAATAGCTTCCTTCACCGAAAGTCCGTTCAGGCTGAAGCCCATGAGGCTCTGTTTGCCCTCGGCCGGTGAATTTTGCACCGTACCCTCTTTGGCGTCGAAGCTCGTTTCGCTCACATCAGCTCCCTCAATCAGCGGAATGATGGGCAAGTTGAAGTGGCGTGCAAAGGCATAGTCGCGCGAGTCGTGTGCAGGCACTGCCATGATGGCGCCCGTGCCGTATCCGGCCAATACATAGTCACTAATCCACACCGGAATGGCATCGCCCGTAAAGGGATTGAGTGCATACGAACCACTGAACACACCCGTTACGCGACGGTCAGCAATGCGTTCGCGTTCCGTACGCTTTTTGGTAGCTTCAAGATAAGCCTCAACCTCAGCCTTCTGTTCGGGCGTGGTGAGTTTGCCAACGAGTTCGCTTTCGGGAGCCAGCACCATGAAGGTAACACCGAAAATCGTGTCGGCGCGCGTAGTAAAGATGGTAAATTTCAGGTCTGAATCCTTCACGGCAAACTGCATTTCCGTACCTTCCGAGCGACCAATCCAATTACGCTGCGTTTCTTTGATAGAATCCGACCAATCTACAGTGTTGAGTCCGTCGAGCAAACGCTGTGCGTAAGCCGACACACGCAGACACCATTGTTTCATTTTCTTTTGCACCACGGGGTATCCGCCGCGTTCGCTCACACCGTCGACCACCTCGTCGTTGGCCAGCACCGTACCCAGTTTCGGGCACCAGTTTACCATGGTTTCGCCCAGATAAGCCATGCGGTAGTTCATGAGCACCTCCTGCTGTTCGCGGCTGCTCATGTTTTTCCATTCTTCGGCCGTGAAGTGCAATTCTTCCGACTGAGCGGCGTGGATACCCTCCGTACCCTTTTCTTCGAAATGCTTAATCAGGTGCTCGATGGGTTTAGCCTGTTGGCATTTTGAGCAATAGAATGAGTTAAACATTTTAGCGAAAGCCCATTGCGTCCAGTGGTAGTATTGCGGGTCGCAGGTGCGGATTTCGCGGTCCCAGTCAAAGCAGAAACCGATTTTATCAAGTTGTTCGCGGTAACGCGCAATATTTTTATTGGTAGTCAGAGCCGGGTGTTGTCCGGTTTGAATAGCATATTGTTCAGCGGGCAAGCCGTATGCATCATAGCCCATAGGGTTCAGCACGTTGTAACCGCATGAGCGTTTGTAGCGTGCATAGATGTCTGAAGCAATATATCCGAGCGGGTGTCCCACGTGCAATCCGGCCCCAGAAGGATAGGGGAACATATTCAGCACATAGAATTTCTTTTTCGTATCATCCGCCTCGACGTGATATGTTTTTTCAGCAGCCCATGTATGCTGCCACTTCTGTTCAATTTCTCTGAAGTTATATTCCATTACTATGTTTTATATTATATTGGGTGCAAAGTTAGTGCAAACCGAATGCAGTACAAAGAAAAAGCTTGTTTTTTCTTTATACTGCTGAGGTGCCGCCTAACTTGGGCGGAGTCAGAGTTAGTGCAAACCGAATGCAAAGCAAGAAAAAGCTTGTTTTTTTCTTTATACTGCTGAGGTGCCGCCTAACTTGGGCAGAGTCAGAGTTAGTGCAAACCGAATGCAATTTTGAATAAAAGACAAGCACAGGGCATCAAACGGCAGGTGAATCTCTTTATGGCGTGCCGATTTAGTTAAAAAAACATAGTATTATTGTCAGACTGAAAACTATGGAGTATTTTTAGGGCCGAAAAAATTGTAATGATATACTCTTCGTTAAATTCGAACCCAAGTTATTATATGAAACACGTCTTACTCAGCCTTTTGTTAACACCAGCAGTTCTCTGTGCTCAAACCGACAGGCCGAAGCAATCAACTTCGTCAGACGGTGCATCGAAGATGTGCTGCAAGGTAATTGCTCCACTTCATGACGAAGTACAGAAATACGTACGTCCGTTGGGCGAACCTTCCACCCTGCCCAATGAAAATTCAAAGATTCAGATTTTCGACAACGGAAACGAATACGTTTACCGACTCGCCCTTTGCATCAGCCCCTATTACACCCGTCAATACTTTCAAGGCGATAAAGCCAAAGCACGCGAATGGGTGAAAGAGGCCGGTGAATACCTGAACACCGTTTATCAGCGCGATCTCGGCATTCGCTTCGAAGTTATTTATGACGATAGGCTGATTCTTACAGAATATCCCGAAGGCTATTCAGATTCGAAATTTACCAACGACTACGGTACAAAAATTATCAACGGCCTGATTGGCACCGAGAACTACGATTGCGGCATCCTTATTCGTCCCAGTACCACTGTCGACGGCATGGCAATGCTTGGTGGTGTGTATCAGAATATAACCAAGGCCAATGTGATGTGTACCACTACCTTTTCAACCATAGCCCACGAATTGGGACACCTGTTTGGTGCCCCGCACTCACACCAGATATCCGGCGGGCAGTGTGTCGAACCCGGCAAGGGAGAATCCATCATGGGTTATGGCGACAATAAGCAGGCCTTTGCTTTGGCCAGTATCATTTCCATCCGTCGCCGTTTGGGAACCACGCCCTATTATCCCGACAGCCGTCGCGACCCCGCTACGCTCGTAGGCACATCCAGCACTACGGACAACATACCCTACGTGGTTGCATCCACCCGCACCAAACCCGTACTGAACCGCAAACTCATACGCAAAAACTACACCATTACCCGCGGAACACGTTTCCAATTCAACATCCCCGTTGAAAACGAACAGTCCTCGTTCACCTATGGTGCGCAAAACTACGATGTAGGCAACTATAATTATCAAACCAATGCCCTACAGCCCATTTATCCGCTTGCGCCCAACCCCAATGTCATGTTCCAACCCTACTATAATGAAGGAAGGAACGATGAGTGGAAACTCGATGCCGTGATGGTAAAATATTCCGACTCTTTCCGCCCCGGCCGCTACCAGTTCCTGCTTGCAGCTGCCGATGGCGCGCGCTACGACGTCGAACCCGTCTACCTGCACATTGTTGAAGGAAAGGCTTTCGAACTGAAAACCGACCTCGGACTGGAGCAGTTCCATGGAAAAGAAATCAACCTCACCTGGGAACCCTGTACCGAACTCTACGGACCCGACAGCCGCGTACGCATTTCGCTCTCCGATGACTTCGGACAGACCTTTAAATACGTACTCGACGACCAAGTGCCCAACACCGGACAGTGGAAAGGCTATTGGCCCTACATCACCATCAACCGCACCCCCTACCGCAATTTCAGCCAACCCATTCGCGGTGGCGTAGTGAAAATTGAGGTAATTGGCGAAGCCGCCTATTCCGTATCCAAGGAACAGCCAGCCATGGCCAATCCGACCATCATGTACACCGGCGGCTTCGAACTCATCGACCGTAGCAGCTATGTGCGCTTCAAGGAAGGGCCGGCTCCCTACCTCCGCCTGAAAGCCGGCGACGAAGTGCCCGCAATGACCGACCTTGTGGCCTATCACAAAAACAATAGCGGAATGACCCAAACCGTGAAGGGCAAGGAGGAACGCGAAGGCAACGTGATTCGACGCCGCTGGACTGCTACGCTCAACGGCACAACGGGCACCTACATCCAACTCATCATCATCGACGACCCCCAAGCAGCCGATAAAGCAGCATTGAGCAATCAGGCCGACGCCATTCAGCTCATGGCTACCGACCTATACAAGCATAAAGGCGAGCAGGGCTATCCGCTTTCCACATTGCCCGCCATGCAAAAGTTCGATAAGGCCTATACGGATGTGTTCGATGCAGAAGGCCAATTAAAGTCCGATGTTACGAGCGAACAGGTTGATGCGTTGCGCCGTTTGTTAGCCGAAATTACTCAGGTAAAAGACAACGAGGTGGTTAAACCTGCCAATCGTCATTATTACAAGCTGCGTAATTACCAAGATGTGTACGGACGCTACGACTACTTCTACCTGGCACCGAAGGTGAACGAAACCGACGACAACGGATTTACTAAGGACGTGGCACAGGCCACGGTATGGCGCTGTACGACCACTGGCAACGACACTTACGCCTTTGCCGATGCCCAAGGCAAAAATATGGATCTCGAACAGCTGTTTTCGGGATGCAGCAACCAGTTGACCCTCGACCGTGGCACCACTTGGGGAGCTTTCACCCTGGTCAACGAACGCAAAGCCTGCGCCCAGTTGAGTCAGAATGGTAAATACTTCTCGCGCAATGAGTACTACGTTTACGACCCCGAGGGTTACAGAATTAACCGCAACGGTAATTTGTCGACCGACTTCCAGTTCGTACCCGTCGATTTTGTTGAGGCTCGCAAGTCGCCCGGCGAACAGCCGTGGAACATTCTCGAAAGCAAGCAGCAGCTCACGCTCAACGATGCTTACACCGACCTGTATGTAGGACGCGCGCTGACGGTGGAACAACTGAATTATACTCGCCATTTCGACGACACCGAATGGCAAACGCTTTATCTGCCCTTTGAAACGAACGTCAGCGACTGGGCTACGCATTGTGAAGTGGCTGCTGTCGACCGCGTGCAGCTACCTGCTTCCAACGGCCAAACGCGCGAGGCCATTGCTGAATATGCCGTGCTGACCGAGGGCAAACTTCAGGCCAACCAGCCCTACCTTATCCGCGCCAAGGCTGCGGGTACCGTCAGCTTTACGTTAAACAACGTGCGTATTCAGCCCACCGACGAATCGCCTGTCAACCTCAATACGCCGGGCTATACCGTAAGTATTTGCGGAAATTATGGCATAATCACGGGCGACAAACTGACCGCGGCCAAGGGCTATGCTCTGCAAGGCGGCGAATTGCGCAAGGCCACAGCCTCTACCCCCCAGTTGCCCTCTATGCGCTGGTATCTCAGTGTAGTGCCGCAGTCGGGTAGTGCCGAAACCCTGCCCGAGCGCATTGTGTTGGTGAAAAAGGGCGAAGCACCCGTGGCCACCCTTGCCATTGCAACCGCCGAAGGCTACGGCACCATCTACACCGAAAGCAGCTATGTCATGCCGCAAGGCGTGGTGGGCTATGCCGTGACGCAAGCCGATACCGACCGTCGTGAACTCGGCCTTACCGAGGCTTATGTAGGCGGCGAAACTGTGCCTGCACACACAGCCTTGCTTGTGAAAGGCGAAAAACGCAACTACCTGCTTTTTGCCCCCACGCCCCAATCGGCCGAAGGTAAGCCCGCTCCTCAAGGCAATCTGCTGCTTGGCACAGCCACTGAGGCGCAGACCGCAGCACCCAACGGAGAGTCAGCCGCCACGTATCGCTTCTACAAGCTTTACTATGCCGACCCCGACCACACCGGCACGAAGCGTCTGGGCTTCTACTGGGGAGCTTCAGAAGGGGGCACCTTCCGCAGTCAGGCCCACAAAGCCTATTTAGCCCTGACCAGCGAAATGGCCATGAACATCAGTGGCTTCCTGCTTCCCGGCGACGTTACCGGCATCAACACCCCCTTAGCCCCCGGTACGCAGCGCCTCGTGGTTTACACCCTCACCGGTGTTCGCCTCCATCCTTCCACGCTCAGTGATTTGCCTGCTGGCATTTACATTGTCAATGGAAAGAAAATGGTCATTAAATAAACTTGCCAAATACGCACAGATTAAAACTGAAAACAATGAAGAAAAAGTATGTAGCACCCTCCGTGGCAGTCATTGCCCTTGATGCAGCTTTGCCCTTGATGAACTCAGGAGGCCCGGAATCATCGCCCACCATTGGCGATTACTTCGACCTGGAGGATGCTGTTGATCAATTTAGCTCGAACAAGTCATGGAATGATTCATGGAACAACGAGTAATACGTAGATGTTGAACATTGTTCCCAACATCGCTGTTTATACATAAAAAAAGGTTGACCGCAAAGTCAACCTTTTTTTAGAACCCTTTTGTCACGATGTATTCATTTGCTTCCCTGCAGTTTGTTTCATTCCCCATCTGTTTGCTTGGCACCCTTCCGTTCATAGTCAATGATTTTTTTTTAAAAAAAGAAGTCGGCAGGAAGTGGCTTGTATGGACTTTCTGCCGACCTCTTATGGTCAGTCTGTTCGACAGCTGTTAATCAACTTATTCCTCGCCTGCGAAAAGAGGATCCCAGGCAGGAAGCAACGTGGGCTTCTGCTTGAGCAGTTCGAGCGTGGCGGCAGGAACGTACTTCTTGTCGACTACGAGGCGGAATGAATATTCGTCGAACCATTCGTCCGTCATAATCAAGTGGCCGTTGTGGCCCGAAGTAGCACCCCAAGAGTTTTCAACCATCCACTTCGTCGGTTTGCCGTTGGCGTCGAGGTCTACGGCCATCAGCGTCATGGCATGGCTCGAAGCCGATGCAAAGGTGCTGATGCGTTCAGCCTTCGTCATGGGGAAGTTGGTGCCGAAAAGCGACTCGTAGTCGTAGTTCTGCAACGAAAGAATACCCGTTTTGCCGTTCAGGAATTTGCCCACGTCGCATGAGTAATACATCATCGTTGAGTCCTTGATCGAGGCAATGGCCATCTGCTTGATTTCCTCCATCGGCAGGTTCAGGTAAGTCCATTGCTGGCCATCGTACGAGTGACGGTCCATGTCGATGGTGTAGGTTTTATGATACGGACGCGAAGGGTCGTTCATGAGCATCACATAGGTGTTCTTCAAGTCGGTGCCCACATATTCCTTGTAGAAGCTCTGCGGGGTGTACTTTTTCGTGCTCACCGGTTTGCCGTTGGCATCCTTCATGGTCCAGGTAAACTCCTGTACGGGTTCGCCGAGCGAAACAGCCAGAATGTGGTAAATGGTGCCGAGCATCTCTGTTTTGCGCTTTTCGAGTGCAGCTGCTTTCTCGCCCTTTTCAGCCGCCTTGCGCAGCGTCAAACCGTATTCGCGGAGTTTCAGGCTGATGAGTTCAGCCATTTTGGCCGTGTTGTTGGCGCTGAACGATTCAGGCATCACATCGGCAGGCACAATGCCGTACTTGCTTACCACGTCAACCACACCGCAGAACGTACCACCGTCCGACAGCGGGTGCTGGAAGAGCCATTCAACGAGTTTGTCGCTCATCGGCTTCTTGGCATTGTCGATAACTGCTTGCAGGAAGAGGTTCGACTTTTCCAACTGGTCGTAGAAGAACGAGTAGCTCTGTGAGAATTGGAAAGCACCGAGGTTGTAGTCCTTAATCATTTTTGAGCGCATCACGTTCATGCCCGTGAACAGCCAGCAGCGTCCCGAACTCTGTTGGTCAGTAATGCCCTTTGAAGGTACGGTGTTCGAGAAATAGGTGTCACCTACAGCCGGGTTGTTGGCACGCGTAGCCAACTGGTTGATGGGTGCACCGGCCAGCGCGTTGCGCAGGGCAGTAGTGGTTTGAGCGGCAGGCTGTGCCTTTTTGATTTGTTGCAACATTTCAGGCGAAATGCCACCCTTGCCTACAGTCTGCGCATTCATGGGCAGTGAGGCAGCCAGCAAAAGAGAATACAGAAAATGCTTAGTCTTCATGATTCGTATAGTATTTAAATGATAGATATTCGGGAAATGAATTGGCAGCCTTAGCTCCAGTACGGATGCAGTTCGTTGCGCGAAAAGCGTGTCCAGGCCCATTTGCCGAAGGAGTAGAAAATGATAGCCGTAATCAGTCCGCCAAATACGTCAATCAGGTAGTGTGCCTGAATGTACACCGTGGCGCAGCACAGGAAAAAGTAGAAAGGCAATGCACCGAAAAAGAGGTAGCGGCGGTTATTGATCAGCAGAATCATCAGAATGGTGCTCATACCCACGTGCGATGAGGGGAAGGCTGCCGTGGGACGTTCACCCGTGGCTTGGCTTGATTCTACCAGCGAACGGAAAAATCCGTCGGGACCCGGTGCGTGTGCCAATTCGTTGTGGTAGCGGAAGTAATCGCCCACTTCCGGAAAGTGTCCGGCCAGAATCAGGTCCTGTCCCACTGCGTGAAAGTAATACTGCGGTCCGGTGACGGGCAGAAACAGGTAGATGGTGTAATACAGAAAGAACGATGTCAGCACAATGAAGGCCGTACCCTCGAACTTGCTTCGGTCGGTGAATAGCGGGGCCAGCACTGTGAGCGCAATGAGCGGATAGTAGGCAAAGTAGCCCATGTGGAACAGTTCGCTCCATATTTTTTCGGGAAAACTTTCGGCAAAACTGATGGCCGGCTGACAGCCAAACAGCACTTGGTCAGCTTGGGCAAAGATATGGTCGGCATTGCCAAAAAGTTGGCAGAACTCGTAGGTGTCGGGATACCAGTAGCCTAAGAGCGAAAGCGGAAACAGGTAACGCAGAAACAGCGTGTAGCGGTTGGGGCGTGCGCGGTATATCAGGTAAATCAGCGTCATGCCCACCACCACAAAGGCACGGCCTTCAATCAGGCGCCATGGGTCTGCCATATCGTGCCCGAGCAGGGCTATCAGCAGGGTGGTAAAGAGCGTATAGGCCAGCGTCACTAATTCGATAGGCAGTGGCAATCGGCGGTTTTGAACGTTCATTTTTGAGTTGTTATGTTTTTGATGCAATGAAGCGGCAGTTCGCAGGCAGCACCGTTACCACGTTGCGCTGTCTGGATGGCGAAACAAGGGGTATCGCCGATTCGTCCATCTTCATTTTTTTGGCAGTTTCTTGGATATTTAGAGGTTGTCGAACCCGAATGCTATTGATAGGATGCAGGTGCCACTTTTCAACTTATTTTTACAAGTGATTGGCACCATTTGGTGTCGGCCAATGCCTACAGCCAACCCTCGCGGCGGTACCAGGCCACCGCAGCCTTCACACCGCGCACCAGCGGCCATTTGGGCGCATAGCCCAATTCTTCGCGTGCCGGACTGATGTCGCATTGCCAGTTACGCTGCCGCATGATGCGGTATTTGTCAGAGTTGAGCGTCGGTATGTTTCCGGTCAGCCGTGCCAGTTTTTCGCCGGCAAAGCAAACCGCACGCAGCACCCACAGCGGAGCGGTGATGTGCAACACGCGCTTCACGCCCAGTTCCATTTGCAGCAAATCGCTGAAGGCACGGCTCGTGTAGCTTTTTCCGTCGGTCAGGAAGTAGGCCCTTCCCGTACGTCCGCGACGCAAGGCCAGAAATGCTGCTTCTACGAGGTCGTCTACATAGATGAACGTCAGCACCTGCGGCTTGAAACCCACCGCAAAATCGATGTGGCGTTGAATGCTTTTGGCCATCATGAAGTAATCGCGTTCGCGTGGTCCGTATACGCCCGTCGGGCGCAGCACCACGTAGTTCAGTCCGGGAATTTCGGCAAGTCGGCTTTCGGCTTCGAGTTTCGACCGTCCGTAGGCCGTGTCGGGCACCTTCGGGTCGGACTCGTGAATGGGGCGGCGCTTCGTTTCGCAGGCCGGTCCATACACGCTGAGCGAACTGATAAACACAAAGCGAGCCTGTTCGCGCAGGGCACCTGTGTCGATGAGGCATTGTGCCAGTCGCACCGTGCCCTCGGCATTCACCGCAAAAAAGTCAGCCGGTTTGCGGCACTTCGTGGCACCGGCTGCATGAATCACATAATCGAACGTACCCTCGGTTTCAGCATGCGCCGTGAGTTGGCGGGTCAGTTCTTCGGTATGGCCTAAGTTCAGTTCGATAAAGCGGATGCGTTCGTTGGTCAAATATTTTCGGCTGCTGTTCCGGCGCACGGCGGCCCACACCTCCATGCCTTCGTTCAGAGCCCGTTCCACCATGAAACTGCCAATGAAGCCCGAAGCACCCGTAATCAGTATTTTTTTTCTTGTACCCATTGTTTGAAAATTTGTCAGCGTGCCGCTGGTTTTTCGCCCTGCAGATAGTCGTAGCAGGTTTGCAGAAAAGCCTTGGCTGCATTCACGCGCAGTGTCGAAGGTTGCGGCGCTTCGCGAAACACACTTTCGGGTTTCGTCATGAGGTTCACCACCGAAATGCCCGTGGCGTCCTTCCAATAAATACCCTCGCTCCACACATGTACTGCCGAAGGATGCGTGTAGCTCCGGCTCATCACGTCGCGGCTAAAGGTAAAATCGTCGTGTGGTAAACCCATCTGTCCCAGCAGCGTAGCCGCCAGGTCGGTTTGGTTGCATATTTTGTCAATCTTTCGCGCCTTTGCCACCACGCCTCCCGTCCATATCAGCGGAATGTGCGATTTTCGTTCGTTCGTGTCGCTGATGCCTTCGGGATAAAAAATGCCGTGGTCGGGCAGCAGTATAATGAGAGTGTTCTCCCATTGCGGTGTGCGCTTCAGACGGTCGATAAAGCGGCCGATGCAGTCGTCGAGGTAAGCCATGGCATTAGCCACCTTGTCGTTCGGTATGCGGCTGTACGGCACCTTCCACGGTTCGTGGCTTGCCAGCGTCAGGAATCCCGTGTGCCAGGGACGGTCGGTGGGGTAGCGCATGATGCGGGCATACAGGCTGTCGAAGGTAATGTGGTCGGTCACGCCCCAGTCGTGGGTGCGGCGCACCTCGGCCGGGAAATACGTTTCGCCCATGGTGCGTTCGTAGCCGGTCGAAAGCAAGTAACCGTTGGTATTGGTAAAGTTGATGTCGCCGCCATACAGGAACTCCGTGCGGTAACCTGCCCCTCGCAGCGTGCGTGCAATCGAAGGCAACGTGGCGCACTTCGAAGGCAACTTCATGACGCTCACATCGGGGTAAGCCGGATAGCCGCTCAGCGTACATACTGTACCGCGGTCGGTGCGGAAGGAGTTGGCATAGCATTGGGTGAACAATACTCCTTCGGCCGCCAGACGGTTCAGATTGGGCGTAATGTTCGGGTCGGTTTCGGGCTCGACGGCATTTACCAGCGTACCGCCGCAACCCTCCATGAGTATGAGCAACACATTGGGGCGCTGTGTGGTGAGCAGCGTGTCGGGGTCGATGCTCTGCGTGTTGTAATGCAGCATGGCCAGAATGCGTCGGCGTTCCTCCTCGTCGAAGAAGTTGAATTCCTCGGCAAAGTTTCGTTCCTTTTGCATGGAAGCCAGCAGACTGAATGCCGGATTCACGGCTGCGTGGTTCAGAAATTGGCGGTCGGAAAAGTAAACCATGCCCACGTTCGCCGTGCTTTTGCCCACGCCGCCGCGAATGCCCAAAAACAGCAAACCGCCGGCCACCAGCCAGATGCCGGTGAGCAGTGCAGGGCGTTTTGCTTTTTCCAAAGGATTGCGCAGCAACAGCCGGTAGAGGGCAAACACGCCGGCTGTCGTCAGCACTATACACAGCGTAACGCCCAGGGCATAGCCCTTCGATACGCTCGACAAAGCCCCTGTCGGGTTGTCAAGGTAGGTCCACACCGTGCCGTCGAGCTTGATGCCCCAAAATCCGTAAAGGCAGGTGTCGCCCACGAATATCAGGGCCATAATTACGGCCAACAGTCCGACATATACCTTATATATAAGGCGCATGGGCCGAATGTTCAGCCATAGTCCGATGCCCAGCAACAGCCAGAGGGGGGCAGTGGCGTATCCGGCTGTAGCCAAATCGAGGGGCAGTCCGTGCCACAGCACATCGGCCACATCGGCCGCCGTCATGACACCGCGAATGCCCGCTTCCTGGGCAAAGATAAAGGCCACTTTGCCCGCGGCAAACAGCGCGAGAGTTAGCGCGTAGAACAGCGCAAGAATTTTAAAATGTTTCATCAAATAGTTTACGGTTCAGCGCAGCGAACACCGGGGTAGGGATTGCCCTACAGTTGCTGCATGTCGTTCAGTCGTTTGTAATATCCGCCCTTCTGCAGCAGCTCGTCGTGCGTGCCGCGTTCCACAATGCGTCCTTCGTAGAGCACACATATTTCGTCGGCATTCTTGATGGTCGACAGTCGGTGAGCAATGGCAATGGTTGTGCGCGTCTTCATGAGTCGTTCCAGCGCCTCCTGCACCAGTCGTTCGCTTTCGGTGTCGAGTGCCGAGGTAGCCTCGTCCAGAATCAGGATGGCCGGGTTTTTCAGAATGGCGCGCGCAATGCTGATGCGCTGTCGCTGTCCGCCCGAAAGTCGGCAGCCGCGGTCGCCCACGTTCGTGTCGTAACCATGTTCGCTTTCCATGATGAAGTCGTGGGCATTGGCTATCTTAGCTGCTTCAATCACCTGTTCCATTGTGGCATGTTCCACACCGAAGGTAATGTTGTTGTAGAAACTGTCGTTGAACAGAATAGCCTCTTGGTTTACGTTGCCGATGAGGCTGCGGAGGTCGGCAATGGCCAGATCCTTCACGTTCACGCCGTCAATCAAGATGTCGCCACCCGTCACGTCGTGGTATCGCGGCAGCAGGTCGACGAGGGTCGATTTACCCGAACCGCTCTGTCCCACCAGTGCAATGGTTTGTCCGCGTTTCACGTTTAGGCTCACATCCTTCAGCACCTCCTGCGTCGAGCCATTGTAAGTGAAGCTTACGTTGCGGAATTCAATGTTCTGTTCCAGTCCGTCGATGTGTTTGGGGTGGGCAGTTTCGGCAATGGTGTTTTCAGCGTTCAGAATTTTGTTCACACGTTCCACCGAGGCCATACCCTTGGGAATGTTGTAAGTAGCTTTCGAAAAATCCTTGAGCGGCTGAATGATGCTGTACAGAATCACCATGTAGAAGATAAACGTCGGGGCGTCAATCGGCGAATGGTCGCTGAAAATGAGCGTTCCACCGTACCAAAGCACCATGACAATGAGTACTGTGCCCAAAAATTCGCTCACGGGGTGCGCCGAAGCTTGACGAATCGACACGCGGTTCGAAGCATCGCGAAACTCGTTGGTGCAGCGGTCAAAGCGTTCGGTCATTTTGCGTTCGGCCGTAAAGGCTTTGATAATGCGCATACCGCCCAAAGTTTCTTCAAGCTGCGCCATGGTGTCGCTCCATTTGTTTTGGGCATCGAGGCTTTTGTGTTTGAGTTTACGGCCGATGCGTCCCATCATCCAGCCCATGAGGGGGAGTACGATGAGGGTAAAGAGCGTGAGCTGCCACGACACGTAAATCAGCACGCCGAAGTAGCAAATCAGCAGAATGGGGTTTTTAATCAGCATTTCGAGCGAGCCGGTTATCGACGTTTCGATTTCGTTCACGTCGCCGCTCATGCGCGCAATGATGTCGCCCTTGCGTTCGTCTGAGAAGAACGAAAGCGGGAGCGATACAATTTTATGGTACACCTTCATGCGGATGTCGCGCACAATGCCCGTTCGCAGGGGCACCATGATGGCCACCGAGGCAAAGTAGCATCCGGTTTTCAGGAAGGTCATGATAACCAGGAACAAGCCGATGGCAAGCAGTGTTGAGGCTGCACCGTATTCGTCCATCAGTTCGGTGGTATACCAGTACATGTTGTTGATGATAATGTCCTTCATGCTCATGCCGGCTGCCGACCACGGAATAAATTCGTAGCGGTTTTGATCAATGCCAAAGAGCAGCTGCAGCATGGGTATGATTGAGATGAAGGAGAATACATTGAGCAATGCCGACAGCAGGTTGAAAAGCAGCGAACCGGCCATATAGCTTTTATAGGGCTTGACATACTGTCGGAGCATCCTGAAAAACTCTTTCATGGGTGTGTGAAGTTATTGGGGGTTGATGTGGTTGATTAAACAAAATGTGTACCATGCGTTGGTTTCCCCACGGGGCTGTGGGGGCAGTGCGCTGCGCGGCAGGCGGGGACGCATGGTGCTGAAAATTGCACACTTTATGGCTAATGTGGCAAAAATACAAATAATTATTTAAGAAACTGTTTAAATTTTCAACCAAAACAGCATTTATTTTCCGCTGTCGTGCTATTTCTCTGTTTTTTCGTACACCGTTTTTTTGAAATGCTGCTTGATTCAGTTTGGGCGTTGCCGGCGTTCTGACTTCGGGCGCAGGTGCTGAAATGTGAAATATATTCAAAAAACGCCCCCTTGGTTTCCTTCTGTTTGCGAGGCTTGTGCCCCTAGGTCTGCCTTTTGCCTCAATGCTTTCCGCGATTGTCGAAATTAGTTCCGAGGTTGTCGAAATTAGTTCCGAGGTCGTTGAAATTAGTTCCGAGCTAGTTCGAATTAGTTCCGAGCTAGTTTCAACAATTTCGGAACTGCTGATAATCAGCGCGTTCATAGTTTCGCTTAGCGTGCTTTCCCGAAGGCCTATTTCGCTCTTCCGACAAACTTTTTCTTTTTACCTTTGTCGTACAACGGAAATCATTGTTAAAGGTCTTGGGCGGGGTGTATTGGGGGCCATGCGGCCATAGCAAACAAGTGCAGTGCCTGCTTGTTTCTCACGAGGATGCCAATGAACCCGTAAAATTATGTTGATTGATCGGGTTGATTGATTGGGTGAGCAGAAAAGCACCAAACAGTGAAACCTTGCAAGCCAAATGAACCCCAAAGCCAAACTTTTCATTGCAAGGTTTTATTTCTTGAGACTATATGCACCAAAATACCTAAATTTGCCCTCCAATTCGCTATATATCCGAATAATAGAACACATTTGCGGCAAAAATGCTAAATTCGCTCGTGAAATAAGCACGACATCTAAAAATCAATCAATATATAAAAGTATCCCTATGGAACAAAAACATCATTTTACCGGACTCACCGACAAAGAAGTGATTGAGAGCCGCGAGAAGTACGGAGAAAATGTGCTTACACCCCCCGAAAAGGACCCACTGTGGAAGCAGTTTATCTCGAAATTCGCCGACCCCCTTATCATCGTACTCCTTATTGCCGGAGCAGCCTCAGTAGGCATTTCGCTCTATGAGTACTTCGGACTCGGACACGGCCCTGAAGTGTTCTTCGAACCCGTCGGCATCTTCGTAGCCATTTTCCTGGCCACCGGACTTGCCTTCTACTTTGAACTGCAAGCCGATAAGGAATTCACCGTGCTCAATCAGGTGAACGACGACGAAGCCGTCGAGGTGATACGTAACGGCAATGCCACACAGGTGACACGACGCGAAGTGGTGGTGGGCGACATCGTGGTTCTGAATACCGGTGAAGAAGTTCCCGCCGACGCACAACTGCTCGAAGCCGTGACGCTGCATGTGGACGAATCAACCCTTACCGGCGAACCCATGTGCGAAAAAAGCACTGACCCCGCTTTCTCCGACCCCCATGCCACCTATGCCACCAACGAGGTGATGAAGGGTACAAAGGTGATGGAAGGACACGGCATTGCCCGCGTTATACGCATCGGCGATAAAACCGAACAGGGTAAAGTGTTCGAAGCTGCACAAATTGACAACAGCGTAAAAACACCCCTTAACGAACAACTTGAAGGACTCAGTGCTTGGATTACCAAACTGAGCTATGCCTTTGCCTTGCTCATTCTCGTGGGACGCATCACGATATACTGCTTGCAGCCCGATTTTAATATCAACGACTGGGCTCCCTTCATGGCCTACGTGCTGCAAACCATCATGATTGCTGTGACACTCATCGTAGTGTCTGTGCCCGAAGGACTTCCCATGGCTGTGACGCTCAGCCTGGCCTACAGCATGCGCCGTATGCTGAAAACCAATAACCTGGTGCGCAAAATGCACGCTTGCGAAACCATGGGTGCTACTACGGTGATTTGTACCGACAAAACCGGTACGCTGACGCAGAACCAAATGCGCGTTGACGATACCCACTTCTACGGCACAGAAGACAATAACCCCGACGACGATGCTGCCATTCGCCAGCTCGTGGCCGAAGGTATGGCGGTGAACTCTACCGCTTCGATTGACTTCTCCGATTCGCAGAAGTTGCAAGTGCTGGGCAATCCCACAGAAGGTGCACTCCTTTTGTGGCTCCACGCACAAGGCACTGACTACCGCACGCTACGCGAAGGGGTGAAGACTGTGGAAGAATTGCCCTTCTCGACCGAACGTAAGTATATGGCTACGGTGGTTGAATCAGCTGTTATGCCCGGTAAGCGCGTGATGTATGTGAAGGGTGCTCCCGAAATTGTGTACTCGCTCTGTGCCACCCTCGACGGCGGCGTAACGCGCGAGGAAATTGACCGCCAACTCTTCGCTTATCAAAACCGCGCTATGCGTACCCTTGGTTTCGCTTACCAGGTTCTGGAGGAAGGCGATGCAACCATCGAGGGCGGCAAAGTGGTGGCCGACAAACTCCACTTCATGGGCGTGGTGGCCATTGCCGACCCCGTGCGTGCCGATGTGCCGCAGGCTGTGAAGGAATGTATCGACGCGGGTATTCAAATTAAGATCGTGACGGGCGATACGCCGGGTACGGCCAAGGAAATCGGTCGACAAATCGGTCTGTGGAACGCTACAGATACTGACCGCAACATCATTACCGGTCCTGAATTTGCTGCACTTTCCGATCAGGAATTGCGCGAACGCATCGAGGGACTGAAAATTATTTCGCGTGCACGTCCCATGGATAAGAAACGCTTGGTTGAAACCTTGCAAAGCATGAACCATGTGGTGGCCGTGACGGGCGATGGTACGAACGATGCACCGGCTCTGAAGGCAGCCCACGTGGGACTTTCAATGGGCGACGGTACGTCGGTGGCCAAGGAGGCTTCAGACATTACCATCATCGACAACTCGTTTACCAGCATTGGCAAGGCCGTGATGTGGGGACGTTCGCTATATCAGAACATTCAGCGCTTCCTGCTCTTCCAGCTTACGGTGAACGTAACGGCTTGCTTCCTGGTGCTTTGTGGTGCTTTCATGGGTACTGAATCGCCCCTGACGGTGACGCAGATGCTTTGGATTAACTTGATTATGGACACCTTTGCTGCCATGGCATTGGCATCGCTGCCTCCGACGGAACGTGTGATGAGCGACAAACCGCGCGACCGCAAGTCATTTATCCTGACGCGCGACATGGTGATGAACATCGTGGGTGTAGGCGGTTTGTTCTTCGTAATGCTCCTTGGGTTGCTCTACATTTTCCAGCATGCCGACATTCGCCAACTCACTGATTTGGCCACTTTGCAACTGGGTGCCAAGAACGAAATGACGCCTTACGAACTGACGCTCCTCTTTACGCTCTTCGTTATGACGCACTTCTTCTATCTGTTCAATGCTCGTGCTTTCGAAACCGGCCGCAGTGCCCTCCACTTCAAAGGTTGCAAGGGGCTGCTTCTGATTGTAGCTGTTATTCTAGTGGGTCAGGTGGCTATGGTCGAAGTCCCGGGTATTCAGCAGTTCTTCAACGTGGTAGGTTTGTCGCTGACCGACTGGGTTATCATTATCGCAGCTTCGTCGCTCGTACTCTGGGTACGCGAAGGTTGGAGCCTGTTGAAAGGACTGATGCGCAAGTAATGATTTGCCTCGTGTCAAAACCTACTGGTTGAGCGAAGTAATGAGTAGGAAGATGTAGATAATATTTATACATAAACTATTTTGCAAACCTACTTATAGGCATTTTTTCATCACTCCCCCATACAATCGGCATATTTTGTGTAATTTTGCAAGGCCGAATTGTTTGGGGGAGTTTTTTGCGTATTCCCCGCGGCTGTATTTGGTCAATAAATAACAGAATATATACAATGGAAGAAAAAAAATTTGCCCGTACTCTTGTCACGGCGGCCCTTCCCTACGCCAATGGCGGTGTACATATTGGTCACCTGGCAGGTGTGTACGTACCTGCTGATATCTATGTGCGCTACCTTCGTTTGAAAAAGCGCGATGTGTTGTTTATCTGCGGATCGGACGAACACGGTGTGCCCGTGACTATCCGTGCCCGTAAGGAAGGCTGCACGCCGCAGGAGGTGGTCGATCGTTACAACAAGGTTATCAGCGAATCGTTCAAGGGCTTCGGCATTTCGTTCGATGCTTTCGGACGTACAACTTCAGAGGTACACAAACAAACGGCTTCAGACTTTTTCCGTAAGCTCTACGAAAAAGGCGAATTCCTGGAAAAAGAAAGCGAACAGTACTACGACGAGGAAGCACACACCTTCCTGGCCGACCGCTATATCACGGGCGAATGTCCGCATTGCCACGCTGAGGGTGCCTATGGCGACCAGTGCGAAAAGTGTGGTACGGCTCTTTCGCCTACCGAACTGATTAACCCGAAAAGTGCTGTGAGTGGTGCCAAACCCGTGTTGCGCAAAACGAAACACTGGTACTTGCCGCTCGACAAGCACCAGCAGTGGCTTGAACCTTGGATTACTGAGCAGCACAAGGAGTGGCGCTCGAACGTAATGGGACAGTGTAAGAGCTGGTTCGACATGGGATTGCAACCGCGTGCTGTGAGCCGCGACTTGGATTGGGGTATTCCCGTTCCGGTTGAGGGTGCTGACGGCAAGGTGCTGTATGTGTGGTTCGATGCGCCCATCGGCTACATTTCAAACACCAAGGAAATTCTGCCCAACGATTGGGAAAAGTGGTGGAAGAGCGATGATACGCGTCTGGTGCATTTCATCGGAAAAGACAACATCGTGTTCCACTGTATCGTGTTCCCTGCCATGCTGAAGGCTGAGGGTTCGTATATCTTGCCTGATAACGTACCTTCAAATGAGTTCCTGAATCTGGAGGACGATAAAATCTCTACTTCGCGCAATTGGGCTGTTTGGCTCGATGAGTATTTGGTAGACTTCCCCGGCAAGCAGGACGTGCTGCGCTATGTGCTGACGGCGAATGCGCCCGAAACGAAGGACAATAACTTCACGTGGAAGGATTTCCAGGCTCGCAACAACAATGAATTGGTAGCTGTTTACGGTAACTTCGTGAACCGTGCGCTTCAGTTGACGAAGAAATACTACGAGGGTGTGGTGCCTGCTGCCGGCGAACTGACCGACTACGACCGCGAAACGATTGAAGAATTTAAGGGCGTGAAGGCCGAAGTGGAACGCTTGCTCGAAGGTTTCCGTTTCCGCGATGCACAGAAGGAGGCTATGAATTTGGCGCGTATCGGTAATAAGTATCTGGCCGATTCTGAACCTTGGAAGGTGATTAAAACGGATCCGGAACGTGTGAAGACGGTGCTGAACCTGTCGTTGCAGCTGGTGGCTAACCTGGCCATCGCTTTCGAACCGTTCTTGCCTTTCTCTTCAGAAAGACTGCGCGGTATGTTGGGTATCAGCGAAGTGGAATGGGACCGTTTGGGTGCAGTTGACCTCTTGCCCGAAGGACACCGCTTGGGTGAACCCGCTCTGCTCTTCGAAAAAATCGAGGATTGCGTGGTTGAAGAACAGGTGCAGAAGCTGCTCGATACGAAAAAAGCCAATGAGGCGGCTAATTATAAGGCTGAACCCATTCGCGAAAACATTCCTTTTGAACAGTTTGAGAAACTCGACATCCGCGTGGGTACGGTGCTGAACTGCGAAAAGGTGAAGAAGAGCAAGAAGTTGTTGAAGTTTGAAATTGCCGACGGACTTGAAAACCGTACGATTGTCAGTGGCATTGCCCAGCACTATAATCCGGAGGATTTGATTGGCAAGCAGGTTTGCTTTGTGGCTAACCTGGCACCGCGTACCATCAATGGCATCGAAAGTCAGGGTATGATTCTTTCTGCCGTTAACTTCGACGACTCGTTGAGCGTGGTGACGGTTGACCGTCAGGTGGTTCCCGGAAGTACCGTAGGTTAATCAACCGCCCATTTACTGATTGATAGGGTGGTTCAAAACGTTCTGATTTTTAAAATCTAAGATGCTGATAGCGTACAAAACGACTTGTCAGAACTATCCTATATAAAATAAGCCCCGATACAGGTTTCACATTTTGAGGTGTGAATACTTGTATCGGGGCTTATGTTTTAGCGTAAAATCAATGCGGTTAGCTGTGGGTAATGCGAGGTATCGTAAAAAAAGTCGTGGGGATATGTCTAATTGGGACTTTTCTCCACGATTTTTCTATTCCGCCTATCTTATCGCATGTTCCCAACCCTCAATCGTGCCGGTTTCCGACGAAAAGTTCACGCCAATTTTATGAACCGGTCGCGCATCCGCCTCGTACTCGCGTGCATAGCCTTTGTCCTCAATCTGCTGCAACGCCCCGGCAGCCGTGCCGTCGAGCTTGAACTCAAAGATATAGACAAACTGCGGTGTTTCGATGACGCAATCCACGCGCCCTTTGCTCTGTTCCTTTTCTATATATATGGTGTAAACGCTCATCAATCGCAGCAACAGATAGAAAGTGTACTGGAAGTACCGCTCGCGCTCACGCTCCTCGT